>Ga0115564_10001302_pt1 | contig 23090 bp, 16 predicted proteins | sample COGITO_mtgs_1105_7_FD_88680 | JGI IMG/M metagenome (GOLD analysis project Ga0115564, IMG submission 88680) | Pelagic marine microbial communities from North Sea - COGITO_mtgs_110523 | ecosystem: Environmental > Aquatic > Marine > Epipelagic | place: Germany:Helgoland, sampling site Kabeltonne...
ATGAACGAACTAGAAATTGATTGGGATTTATTTAGGGCAGCAAGATATCATTCATATGATATGGGAACTGATAATTATTTTGAACATGCTTCCTACGATAGAAGTGACCTTACTGGACATTTAGAAAGAGTTTGTGGAACTTTCTCTAGAATAAATTGTTTTGGTAAAGCTTATGGAGAGAATATAGCAGCTGGGAATTCAGATGGGGAAAAAACTTATATTCAGTGGTTTAATAGTCCTGGACATTACAAAATCATGTTCAATCCCAAATTCAAAACTATTGGAGTTGGGTATGTGAAGACTGAAGGAAGTAGTTATACCCATTACTGGACTGCAGATTTTGGATATTAATTTTTAATTGTTGGTTATTAGGTATATTCTATTTAATTCATAAAAATTATAGAATTGCTCTAATCATTAAGATAATACTAAATTATTTTTTTAATTGTTTTTCTACAATTTTATAAATCTCTTCATCAGCATTAATATTTGATTTATAACCTTCCCCAATCCTTTCTTTAATGAAAGTATCATATTCTTCATCTGTTGATGAAATTGTTTCTGGATTAAAACCCAGCTCATCATAATATTTTGCAATACCATTTTTATATTTTAAGGAATACCATTTCTCCTCTTTTTGTGAATAAGCATAACCTTTACCGTGTAACTTTCCATTCTTAAATTGCATAATAATTGCATAATCATTTTTCACCATAATAAATGGACCATTTTCTAAACCTTGATCAAAAACTCCCTCCTCAATTGTTTTACTGCCTTCGCGATTTTCATAGTGGTTTTGTCCATAATTGTTAAAACAGTTGCCATACTTACATCCATATCCTTTTACCCATCCTTTATAATCATCAATCTCCATAATAAAAGCCCTGGTTACTATTTTAGTTAGATCTGAGTATTTTACCCACATAAATCCATTATCTCCATAGCTTTTTCCCCAGCTGTTCATTATTTCTACAGATCCACCAAATTTATTATCATCAAATCCAACAATAGTTACAGCATGACCACCTAAGTTTTTTTCATATTTTCCTGGAATCCAGAGTCCATTTGAACTTACAGTACCATCTCCAAACCCTTTATCATACATTGAGTTGGTACTTTTAACACCTATCACAACAGGCCTGCCTGAACTAATTGCATCTTTTGTTTTTGTAATCAACTTTTTTTGATCGCGCATTACACTTTCACTAAATTTAGAATAACCATTAATTCTATATGGCCTAGATAATGACAAATGATTATTCTTTGCTGTTTTATTACAATTCAGTATGGGGAATATAAAATATCTTTTGCACCCATAATCTTTAAGAAGTCTAATTGCAATTTCCATAATTGTACCTTTAAGACAATCCTTATTTTTTGTTTTAAAATGGTATACTGAGTATAGAAAATATGGATCAAATGGAAGAAAATCTTTAAAAGAAGATGACTTTATCCCAAGCTTATAATTATGCATAATACTTAAAGCCGAATAGGCAAAAGCAAAACCAACACATGAATTTCCCTTTTGCATCATAACTGGAGGTGCATATTCTCTTAGAGAGAATTTTTTTGGCAAACTTGAAAAACCTAATGCTTGATCTTCAAAGTCTGGTATTGATTTGTAAGCTTCTCCATCAAAATTTACACCCTGAGATTTAAAATTACTTAAGGAAATAGTAAATATTAATAACGATAAAAATTTTATAAATTTCATTTAAAATATTAAAATTAAAAACACATGTTAAATTCATTAATTAGTTATTTATTAATACTAATAAAGAATCCTATTATCATTTTTTAATGATGATTTAATTATTAAATTTAAAATATAATTTAAGATTTCGTGAATTTCAAAAATAAATAAGTTGAAAATAATATCAAATTCTAAATTTTACATAGAAGGTTCTAAGATTGATATTGTTATTCAATCTAGATTTCCTCAATGGGTACTTTTATTCGATGGGAAAGATATTAGATTTCATTATACAGAAAATGAACTTTTATCTACAGCTAAAAAGAATCAAAATTTTTTAATGATCATTTATTTTAGTTGGTTTAAGATTATTAAACTCAATGTTAGTTCTTTTAACAGAAATGTAATCTCAATTAATTCAAAAGCTTCATTTTATAAGCTTCAAAAGTTCATCAATTTTCCTAAAACTGTTCAATTTACGAGCTTTAATAAATTGCTTAAAATACATTTAAAAAAACAAAACTTATCTCCACCTCCAAATGTTTCTGGTAGAGTACAATTTAAAAAATTAACATTTAATATAAATAAATAATATGGAAGTTCAAGAATATTTAGATGCCCATAAAAGAGGAGATGATAAAAGTAAAGGTCCTACAATTTTTACTAGAATACTTTGGTGGTGTGCAGGAGCTGATAGTGTTTTCTTAAATATTTCACCCATGAAAGACAGAGTCAAATATGCAGGAATTGGAGGAATCGTTCTCTGTACTGGACTTTTAGCTGCTTTTTCAGGTGGTTATGCATTTTATACTATTTTCTCTCCAAAGGGCGAGGCTGTTCATGATAATTCTTTGCACTTAGACTCTATAATTCCAAGTATTATTTTCGGAATCATCTGGGGACTAATAATTTTAAATTTAGATAGATTCATTGTTTCTAGTACCGGAAAAGGTGATGGAACAGATAAGATAACTTTCAAAGAATTCTCTCAAGCTATTCCAAGAATAATAATTGCATTAATTTTAGGTATAGCAATTTCCTCTCCCCTAGAAGTAAGAATATTACAAACAGAAATTGACGCATCACTACAAAAAGTCCAGGAGGACTATAAATTGGTATTAGACCTTCAAACAGATTCTTCAATTAATATTCAAGTAGCAAGAGAAGAAGAGAAAATTCAACAAGTAGAATTAAAATTAAGAGAATATGAAAATAACGTGACTAGTAGAGAGAATAAGTTGAACGAACAATATCGTCGCTTAGAACTAGAGGCAGAAGGGAGAACAGGTTCTGGAGTCGCAGGTAGAGGTCCTGCTTGGAGAGATAAGAAGGAGAACTTAGATAGACAAAAACAAGAGTTGGAAAAATTTAAAACTGAAAAAAGTGAAGAAGTTAATAATTGGAAAAGTTCAAGAGATCGTTATAACCAATTGATAGACGAACTCGATAAGTCAAGAGCAGAAAAAAAACTTAAAAATGAAATTGTAGCTCATCAACTAGATGGTCTACTTAAAAGAATAGAGATTTCTCATGATATAGGAGGCGCTGTACCATGGGTCATTTTGCTAGTTATGCTTTCAATTGAGATGGGGCCTATTTTCTTCAAAATGATGTTAACTAAAGGAGTTTACGACTATCTGGTTGAAAATAATGATAGGCTATTTAAGGCTAATCATGGTATAATTCAAAAGGAGGAAATTTTTGAAAGCAAAAATGGAGCATACCATAAAGTATATCATGTCTTTTTGGAGGAAGAGTTAGAATTGAAACAGAAAAAATTAAAATTAGAGAAACAAAGTCAATTAAATTCTAAAATAATTGAAGAGTGGAATAACAAAAAATCATCTGAGATTTCCAAAAACCCAAATGATTTCTTTAATGATAATGATAAATCTTAAGTTTTGATTTGTTTTTTATTTGGAATAGAAAAAACTTTTTTTGATCAACTAGAATCAAAAGAAAAAAATGAATACAATAAGTTAGTTTTTGTATTTTTATTTATAATTCTTATATCGATAATTTCTGGTTCGTATTTAGCTTACATGATTTTCAAGTCTGTTATTATAAATATATTGATTGGAATTTTTATTGGGTTTACAATTTTTAATCTTTTAAGATTTAGTCTTTCATCCATTGAGAAATCTTACGATAAAGAATCAGTTTCAATTAATAGATCATCTTATTTTTTTAAAATCTTTATTTTCTCAATTTTAGCAATTTTTATTGCATTTCCATTCGCTTCATTAATCCAGAGAAATAATTCACAAAAAATTATATTAAATCATAAACTTAAAATAATCAAAAATCACGAAAAATTCCTTGATATAAATAGGTATAATAATTTAAAACTTATTGATCAAAAAATTCTATCAATAGAAAAGAAATTTAAAAAAAATGAAAATTTTTTATTTAACCAAATTAGATTAGAAGACCTTAACAATGAAAGAAGATCTACTGATAGCTTATACAACCAACTAAATATTAAGAAGCTTGCCAGATTTAAAGAAAGCGTAATGAATGCAGAACTTCCTCTATTTCAGATAAAAAATATTAGTACAAATACAACTGGAATTTCAATTTTTATAATTATTCTATTATTATTTTATTTTTTATTAAATAAAATGAAATCTCTAGTTTATAATTTAGAATTCGATTATTGTAAAAAGTCTTACAAATTCCACAAAACTAGAATTATAGATGATTCTATAAAGACAAATAATTTAATAAGCAAAATTCTAGATGATAAATACAATTTTTCTAATTTTTCAAATGACTAAATCATATAAATATGGGAAGTGAGAAAATAGTTTTAAAGGGTGATTTTAAAGGTTATTACAGAACAAATCAATCTAATATTATTGCTGGTGCAGATTATTATAACATAAAATGGGACAAAATAATTTTAGAATCTGCTGAAAAAATTGAGGATTACACTGCTTCAGATAACAAGTATGGACTTTATAGTTATATAAAATCAATAAAGAATTTTGAAGTTAGTTCTGAAATTAACATAAATAAAGAAAAAGTTTTAGAAGATGTGATTCTTAAAGATTTTAAAATTGTTAAATCATTAAAAGATGGAAATGAAATTCATGTTGAGGTCCGAGGAAAATATCTTTCAAGATTTCCTTATAAGCCAGAACCTAAACCATCAATTTTTATTGATCAGGCAAAAAAAAACGAAGGATGTTTAAAGCCAATTTCTGTAATACTCGCTATTGCTATATTGTATTTTTCTTTAGTTTTTTTTAAAGATCCTCTTGTCCTAATATTAAGTACTTTGTTAAGTATTTTTATTTTCCTTTATGGAAGAGTTTTAAAATTAAGATCTCCATTATTTACTGCAATTGGATTGTTTTTAACATTATCATTAATTGGCTCAATGATTTATAATTTTTCAAATAATAAGGTTTACACTTCAAATTCTTCAAAAAAATCTGAAAACAACTCTAAAACCCATTCTAGCTCTAATAATAATTGGAATTCTTCATCAAGCAATAGCTCTAATTCAAATTCCAGTGATAGTTGGGATTCTTCATCAAGTTCATCAAACACTAGCTCTAATTCTAATGATAATTGGAATTCTTCTACTAGTTCTTCCAGCACTAACTCAAATAATCAAGAAACTGACTATTATTTTAACCCTGAAAAAGAAGATAATTTAGGCTATCTATCTCATCTTCATGAATGGAATGATTATTCCAATAACTTTTATAGTGAAAAATTTATAGTTAGTAAATATTACTGCGATCAATCAAAAATTAACAGAGAAAATATTAATATAAATAACTCTCAAGTTATTGCTGCATTCAACGAATATTTTTATGAAACAGTCCATAGTAACACCTTTAATTTTGATCAAAATAAATTAAATAAAGTTTTGGCTATGTATAATGAAATTAAAAACAAATATGATTTAAATAGATTTGAATTTGCCAATGCAATAGTAAGTTCTGTACAATCAATACCTTACAATTATATCTTGCCAGGAGAATGTAATTCTCAGACTAATCCAGAAAATATAGCATGTATAGATTTTGTCAAATTTGGGTTTTTTTCACCTGTAGAGTTTATGAAAAATTTTAAGGGAGATTGTGATACTAAAGCATTATTTTGTTTTTATATTCTTGATAAATTTGGTTATGATGTTGCTCTATTAGTTTCTTTTGAATACGAACACGCGATATTAGGAATAAACTTACCTGTTGGTGGAGGAAAGTATAAGACTTACAAAAGAAAAAGATATTACACATGGGAAACTACTAGCGAAAATTATAGAGCTGGTATGTTATCTCCAGATATTTCTAATTTAGAAAAATTTAGAGTAGAATTAATAAATAAAATTTAAATCATCATGACAAATCAACTAATTATATCTTCTTTCGAACTTATTTTATCTCTAATAATTGGAATATTGTGCCTTTACATAGCTCATTATATAATTGTTAGAATTTTCACTAATAGATTTAACAATCAATATCCTTATGAGAACAATGCTTTTTTAATTTTTTTATCTGGTATATTATTTTCAGTTGGATATTTAATATCTGGGGTTATGACTCCACTATCTACAACAATTGATATGTTGAATAATGGTGATTTCACTACTTCTGACTCAATAATTGCTTATACAAAATATATAATACTGTTTTGTTCCTTGGGATTAGTATTAGCTGGATTGATTAACTTTTTAACTTATTTATTATTTTCATCTCTAACTACTAACCTTAATGAGCTAGAAGAGATTAATAACGGAAATGTTGGAGTATCAATATTAGTTTCTGTAATCGCAATTGTTATATCAATTCTTTGTAGAGAACCTTTCTTAATTGTTCTTGAATCATTTATTCCGTATCCAGAACTTCCTCAGATCTTTTAAGATTTTCAATAAATTTTTTCACATTAAATTTTACATCATCTAATCCTACTTGGTCAAATGGATTTTCTAAATGTTCCTGAATATTTTTCAGACTAACCAGAATCATTGTAAGAAGAATAGGAGTTACATACTCGAGACCATATGACATGTTTTCTGCTTGAAAGGCAAAATACGGACCATAAATAATTGGGATTATAAAAATAAAAAGAGAGCTAAAAGCTTTAAGTGTTCTTGGAGTTCTATATTGATATATATGTTTAATTGATTCAAATGATATCATAAGTTTTTGTAAATATTGGTTAATTCGTGAGCATTCCCCTAAAGAAAGACCAGACTCTTTAAGATCAATATTTATAAATTTTGATAAATCTGAAAAATTATCATATAACTTACTTTCATATTTATTAATCTCTACATTACTATTTGTAAACATTAATTTTATGTTATTAAATAAATCTTCAATAAGATATATAGTTTTTTTAGCGTTTATTATTTTTTTAGAACTAGAAGTCCAGTCTCTAGAAACAAAATAAATAGATCTTAAATAACCTTTAATAGCTGCATATTCTCTTAAAGCAGCCTCTCTTCGTTTATATGCTCCTCCAATTGAGAAAACAATTGGAAATACAATAGACATTGTAATTATTGTAAGAGGAAAATCAGCTTCATATTTAAAATGAATACATATTGCAGTTGAAGTAATAGCTAAAAAAGAAATTATGAACGTTTGTAAATTTATTATTAATAAGAGATTTTTTAGTTTTCTCATTTTAAGATAGTATTTCGTCTACGTTTGACTTTATAGTTTGACATATATCATCAACTGGCAAATCATTAGAATCTTTCCCAAATGGATTTTCAATTTCTTCAGCTAATAATTCAAGACTTGCAAGAATATATAAAATAAATACAGATATAGGTATAGACCAATAATAAAAAGTTGTTGCTAATCCAAAAGGAAGGGTTAAAGTATAAATGAATATGAATTTTTTAATAAATATATTATAGGAATAGGGTATGGGTGTTTTTTTTATTCTCTCACAACCTCCAATTATATCTGTAAAAAGTTCAGTATTTTTATCAATAGTTATATAAGTTTCACCAGATATAAACTTATTTTCATAGAGTTCTTTATTTTTTTTAAAAACTTCTGAAATAATTTTATTTGGAATATGGCTATATTCTTTAAGATCCTCCTTTTTGAATTCATCTAAATATTGAATTTCCTCAAGTTTTAAATTGTCTCTTAAATGTTCTTTTAAAGAAAAACAATAGTTACTTATCATCTTGGAATAAAAATCTTTGGTTTTTTTATCAGTTGCTGGAACAACTGCATTTATTTTTAGAGCCAAGTTTCTAGAAGTATTTACTAATGCACCCAGAATTTTTCTCCCTTCCCACCATCTGTCATATGCAGTATTTGTTCTAAAGACTAAGAGTAGTCCGATTATGAAACCTACAAGTGAATGAATAGAAATTGTGCTTTCAAAATTTGTATAATGAATTTCAATGTATGTAATAATTATTATGAAAACCCCATAAATAATAAGAATATTCATCAATTTTCTCATTGTATCACTCTTGTGAAATTCAAAAATGAGCCCAAACCAATCTTTTGGATTATACTTAATCATAGCTTTAATTACTTTTCTGAATAGTTTTGATAAACAGCATCTAAAAATATTTTATAATCTACTTTGTTTACATCTTTCTCATCTATATAATCTTTAAATAATAAATGAGCTGTTGCAAAATATTCGTTTTTTACAAGCAATTGTATTTTGGCATATTGGTATATTTTTAGTTCTGGAAAACCTTTTATGAGGCTGTCTAGTGATTTTAGTTGATTACTAAGATTTTTATCTATTAAATTATCACTATACATTTCTATTTTTGGTGAATTATAAGCGTTTTTAGGATTGATAATTTCAATTTCACATGGATTACACCTACTTATGGTTTTCTTATCAATTATTAGGGTTGTATCTCTAGTGCTTAAAATGGTGTCTTTTTCTTTGAAATTTGCAAAGTCAGTATATGTAATTCTTAATTGATAATTTGAGTTGTAATTTTTCACTGGTTGCCAAAAGATTAATGCATCATTATTTTTTAAAACTTTAGCTTCATTTGTAAAATAAAATTCAGATTTATTTTCGTCTGTAAGTTCAATGCCTCCTCTTGTAACTCCGGATATTTCTCCATAATGTTCATCAGTGGAATAATTTATTACCTCATATATTTTGTCCCATATGCTTTTAGACTCCTCTTCTTTTTTATCAGAGTAAAATTCAAATAAATTTTGAGTTTCAGTTCTTGCAACAGGACCTTTTACATTTATGTATTTTGAATCGTTATTTCTTAAAATTGCAAATGAATTATCTTGAAGTTGAATTTCAGTATTTGACGATATTTCGTCATGGTTTTTTAAAGTAATAAATTTTTTAGTCTCTTTATCATATTTCTGGACTGTTCCTTGGGTATATGTCACAGTTATATTTGAAATATCTTGCAAAGAATTTAGGTTTTCTACATTCTTATCTCTTTCTTCATTTAATTGAAATATTGGTGATGACGCAGATAGTTTAGTAACAGTTGATCCTATTTGAGAATTTTTATAAGAATATTTTTCTTGTTTTGTGCTGGACATTTCACAAGAAAAAAGAATAGTTATAGAAAAAAAGTATATCAGTTTATTCACGTCTTAAAATCTTAGTTAATAAATATCCTTTGATTCTAAAATAATATCTATTTATAATCATTTCTATAATTGATATTATTTCAGCACTAATAAATGCAATTATAGTAATGTATGTATAATCTAAATATAGATTAAACCAATGAATCTGTAAAATAGATAATACAATTAAAAATATAACAATGAATAATTGCATAAAAAGTTTTGCAAATACATACTTTGTTTTATTTCTTACATAGAATCTTAACATCATAAAATAAATTAAAATAGAAATAATAAACTGGAATAAATTATTGAATGAACTTTTACTATTTATGAAATCATCATTGATAATACTTGATATTATATGAGCTTGAATTTCTATACCGTAAATATTCTTTTCTGATCTACCAAAATAATTTTCATTTGTTGGAGCCCAATGAGTGTCCTCAGTGTATATAGGCTTACCATCTGTGTCGTTTTCATAAAGACCAATAAGCACAATTTTATTTTTTAATTTTTCAAGACCTGATGTATCAGTTATTGTTAGGCTATTTTTAATTGCGTAGTTGCCTCTATAATTTATAAGGTTCGGTTCCTTTGTTTTTTTATTTTTTAAGAATTCATTGTATAAATTAATATCATATGTCTTTATAATTGCCAATGATATATGGTCTATATATTGTTTCCCAATATAAGCCATTGGTTTAAAATACCTTTCTGTAAATGGTCTGTCTTTTTCAATCCATTGTTTAGAAAAACCAAAATTTTCACTCTGAAAAATATTTATATTTTTCTCTATGTATTTTATTTGTCCTTGTTCTTTGATATCACATATAGTGATAATATTTTCTTTTTTTAAAGATTTAGAAAGTTCCTTATCGATTAGCTCATTATTTGAAAGACTTGTAAATGATATGTCTATCCCTATAGATTTTGGTTTAAAGTCTGGGTTATTATTTACTTTATTTAGAAAGTTAGATACTTCTTTTCTAGTTGTTTCTTTATCTTTTTGACCAATATTTACAATGTAAACTTTAGAAGAAGCTGTATCTGATAGTGTTCCTTTTCTTATTCTAGAGAAATAAATATCAGAGAATGTTAGGTCCTTAAATGCATGGGTAATAGGATTTAAGCCATCTAAATTTGAGATGGGTATAACAACTAAACTCAGCGCAAATATGAAAATAATGTGTAATGAAAATCTTTTGAATAAATCTTTTGAAGTTACAGTATCATTCTCAGGTATCTTAGAATATAATTTAGAAGCAATTTTCTTTATGAAATTAATTCTTTTTAATTTTAGAAGAACCATTATTTAAATTTGAGATTTTTCATTACTCATTAAAATTAATATATTTATTTACATCATATACTTTGAGATTATCTACATCATTAATATTTATTTTTTTATTTATTATTTTTTCATGTTTTTCACAGTTTGAAAATTATGAAAAATATATGCCTTCTTCTAATTCTGGTGAGATCATAAATCATTCGTATTACTCTTTGTCTTATTTAGAAGAGCATGAAATTCCAGAATGGACCATTTATTTTACAAATAAATCAAGAATACCAGTTTGGAATGCGATTAGCAATAAATATATACTTCCTGATGGAAGTACGCCAGCTCTAAGGACAGACAACTTCAGACCAGATCCAAAAGTAAAAAACGAAACTGCAAATTATTTAGATTTTAAAGGAAGTGGATATGATAGAGGGCATATGGTACCTCCTGCAGACATGCAGTTTTCTAAAATAGCTATCAGTGAAACTTATTATTATAGCAATATATCTCCTCAAACTCCATCACTTAATAGAGAAATTTGGAGAAAGCTGGAACAACAAGTAAGAAAATGGACTTTAGAATACGATAGTTTGATAATTATAACTGGTAGGGTAACAAAAGATCCAATAACTAATGAAGACATCTCTTTAGGTAGAATCGGTCCTAATAAAGTTATTGTTCCCGCTTTTTTTTATAAGGTTATAATTGATGTTAAAAGAAAATCAAGTATTGCTATTGTAATACCTAATAAAAGGCATGAAGGTGAATTGTTAGATAATATTTGTTCAATTCAAGACTTAGAAAGAATAACAGGAGTTGATTTCTTTTACAAACTCTCTGAGGAAGAAGAAATAGATTTTGAAGACCGAATAACTGATTAGTTGAAATAAGTTAAATTGAAAAAATTATTCTACATATTGTTTTTTATGCCATACCTCAGCTACGGACAAATTGTATGCAATTGGTTTGATGTTGAAAAAACTGAAATGGATCAGAGCACTAAAATTGCTTTAGTTATCGGAAACAGTAATTACCAGTCTATAAATAAGTTGAAAAATCCTATTAATGATGCAGTGCTTATGAAAGAAACCTTTTTAAAATTGGGTTTTGATACTATTCTCCATAAGGAAAATTTGAATTTTAGTGGTATGAAAACTGCAATAATTGAATACAATGAATTGCAATCTAAATATGATATGGGCTTTATTTATTATGCTGGACATGGTTTTCAAGATAAAGATGGAATAGCATATTTAATTCCCGTAGATTGGAATAAAGTAAATTCTTTTTATGGAACAGCAATTTCTGTTAATAGTTTGTCTAAATTACTTTCTAATAACAGAGATGATAAGAACATCTTGATTTTAGATGCATGTAGATCTACATACAAATCAGAAGATAACTTTTCAAAACCTGATATTGTAGAACCTGTTAATGTTAAAATGGGTTTTTCTACTTCTTATGGACATGTCGCATATGATCATCCAGAATTAGGCAATAGCTTATATACAAAGACATTGTCTAATTATTTATTAATTCCTAACCTAAATATTCATCATATTTTTCACAGTACATGGAATTTTGTTTACACAGCATCTCATTTTAAACAACGACCAGTGCAGTATTTTGGAGAGCTTATGGACTATCTACATGTTAATAAAGACAATTGTAAATGATTGGGAGATTAGTTTCAATATTATCATTTCTACTTATTTCTCTAAGCACCTATGCCCAAATTCCTACAGCACCCAATATAACTGACAAAAAGGGCAAAAGACAAGGCGATTGGGTTATTTATTACGATTTGGACTGGGAAGAAATTTCAGATACTTCTATTGTAGAATTTTATAGAAAAATTTCATATATAAATGATAAGCCAAAAGGCTTAGTAACAGATTACTATGCTACAGGAATTAAACAATGGGAAGGTGAATTGAGTTCTGATAGGCCTGATGTTGCTCACGGTATTTCAAGATATTATTACGATAATGGAAATATTTTAATGAATGGCTCAACTAAAAAAAATAAATATGTAGGGAATTGGAAAAATTACTCTTTAAATGCAGAATTTTCACATAATACTTTATTTGAAAAAGGAAAAGAACAAGGATTGTGGATGTTTCTTTTTAAAGCTGATAAGCTAATTCGAAAAGATAAGAGAAAAAAAGTAATCGAACTTTTAGAATTAGCTATTGAAGAGTCTGAAAAAATCAAGAATAAAGAAGAAAATAATTTATATGCAGAAATTATAAGTTATCAAGCAAATATTTATTCTCAACTTGAAAAATTTGAAGAAGCATTAATTTTAAATAATCGAAGTTTAAAAATTACCGAAAGAATATATGGTAAAGAAAATTTAACTTATACAATAGCAGTCCATAATTTAGCTCAAAATTATTCGAAACTTAAAGACTTTAATAAATCTATTAAATTATACAAAGAATGTCTTTTGATTTCAAAGAATTTTTTTAAAAGAGATAGTGCTTCCTATTCTAAGTTTTTAAATAATCTAGCTTATAACTATTCTAAAATTGAAAATTATCAAAAGGCAATAGAGATAATCAAGAAAAATTTAAAAATAAGAGAAGTTATTTATGGAGAAAACAGTTTAGAATATGTTACAGAATTAAATAATTTAGCTTATAACTACTCTGAAATTGGAGAATATAAAAACTCTATAGAAATCAATAAAAAATCTCTAAAAATAAGAGGTGATTTATATGGAGAAAATAGTTTACAATATGTTACAGCCTTAAATAATTTAGCTTTTCACTATTCTGAAATTGGAGATTTTCAAATGGCAATAGAAATAAATAAAAAATCTCTTAAAATAAGAGGTGATTTATATGGGAAAAGTCATCCTAATTACTCAATAGCGTTATATAATTTAGCTGATAATTATTTTGAAATAGGTAACTATAAAAAATCATTAGATCTCAGAAATAAATCTTTATCTATATACTATCAAAAACATGGTATATATAATGATGACTATGCTTTAACTTTACAAAGTATAAGTCGAGACTATCAGGCTCTTCTTAATTTTGAAAAAGCACTAGAAATAAATTATAAATGTCTTTCAATTTATGCCAAAATTTATGGAGATACAAGTCATTATTATGCACAGAATTTAAATAATATAGCTGATAATTACTCTTTTTTAGGGGATTATGATAAATCATTAGAATTTAGGACAAAATCTTTTTCAATATATAAAGAAAACTACGATGATAATCACTTTGGTTATTCACAAACTTTAAATGATTTAGCAATAGATCATTTTAAAGTTGGTAATTATTCGAAATCATTACAAATTAATTTAGAATGTTTGTCTATTAGAAAAAATGTATATGGATTAAATAGCTATAATTATTCAGAAACTTTAAATAATTTGGCGTTATGTTATTTAAAAATGGGTAATTATAATAAATCTATCGAATTAATTAAAGAAAGTTTAGAAATTAGAGAAAAGTTATATGGTAAAAACCACCAGGATTACGCAATCTCTTTAAGTAATTTAGCTGAAAGCTATAGTATGTTAAAGAATTATCGAAAGTCTCTAGAACTACAAAAAAAATCTTTAGCTATTATAAATAGAATATATGGAAAAAGTCACCCTAATTATGCTTCATGTCTGAATAATTTAGCTTGGTATTATTCACAAATAGGTAGTTATCAGATGTCTTTAGATTTAAATAATGAATCTTTAATTATTACTGAAAATATTTATGGAAAAAATCATCCTGATTATGCTATAAATCTTAATAATTTATCTATTGATTATAATAGATTAGGTTTTTTTTCTAAATCTCACGAGATTATTACAAAATCTTTAGCTATTATAAATAGAATATATGGAAAAAGTCACCCTAAATATGCTCTTATGTTGGGAAACTTAGCTGATAATTATCGTGACATGAAATTTTTTTTGGCCTGTGATACATTATATTTACAAGCATTTAAAATTTCAGAAGACTCTTATTCAAATAACTATAATTCATTAAGTGAAAAAGAAAATGAAAATTACATTAAAGAATTGAAATTAAATCTCGAGTATTTAACGAATTATTTTATTTTTAGAAAATCAAAAAAGCCTGAATTAGCATCTGTTATTTTGTCAGCAAATTTAAATTTAAAAGGAGCTTTATTAAGTTATAATAAACAGATTCAAGAACAAGTCTTAAAGAGCAATAAACCTAAATTATTTAAACTTTATAAGAATTGGGAGTATGGAAAAATACAATTGGGTAATTACTATGAAACAACATTACAAAAACTAGAAGAGAATGGAGTTGATCTTAAAGCTGAAGAAGAACGTGTAAATTCTTTAGAACAAGAGTTGAGTAGAAAGTCACTTTCATTTGCAGAAAGTCAAAAAAGATATTCTTGGGAAGATGTAAAGAATAAGCTTAATCCTAACGAATCTTATCTAGAGTTAATAAGAACAAATTATTATGATTTCGAAAAAGATAGATCTACAGATACGGTCTATTATGCAGCTTTAATCATTGACCACAGCACTGTAGAACATCCAGAGTTGGTATTATTAGAAAAAGGTACTCAGTTAGAACAATCAGGATTCAAATATTACTCTTCATTTAGTTCGGGTAGAAACAAACAACGTCTTGATGAATATTCATATCAAAACTATTGGTCAGCAATTGCAGAAAAGTTAAAAGGTAAAAAGCGTATTTATGTTTCTTCTGACGGAGTTTATAATAAGATTAATTTGAATGTTCTCTACAATACAGAAACTGGTAAATATCTAGGTGAAGAAGTTGATATTAGATTAGTTACAAGTGGAAGAGATCTTTTTAAGACCTACCCAGAGACAAATGAAGAGTTAACAGCAGTATTGGTAGGTTCACCTAAATATGACTTAATAGAAGAACAAGTACAAGATGATGATTTATTAGTTTCTAGAGATCTTCAACAGAATTGGATAGATAGTTTAAGTAGAGGATGGAGTGTTTCATCACTTCCAGGAACTGCTATTGAAGTAAGTAATATCAGTAATCTAATGAGTAAGAATAATTGGGAAGTGACTACTTACAAAGAAGAAGAGGCAATGGAAGGAAAAGTAAAAAGTGTAAGTTCTCCAACGGTATTGCATATAGCTACACACGGATACTTTTTTGAAGATGTAGAGAAAGAAAAAGAATCACCAACAAGAATGATGGGTATAGATTCCAAAAAAGCAACACAAAATCCATTATTAAGATCTGGATTGCTGTTTGCAGGAGCAAAGAATACGCTTAATGGAAATCCCCCAGAAAGTGGAGATAATGGATTACTGACGTCCTATGAGGCGTCTTATATGGATTTAAGAGGCACAGAGCTAGTTGTCCTTAGTGCATGTAATACAGCTAGAGGAGAGATAAAGAATGGGGAAGGAGTATATGGCTTACAAAGAGCCATACAGCAAGCTGGAGCTGAGAATATTATCATGAGCATGTGGAAAGTGGATGATAAGGTAACTCAAGAGTTTATGACTAATTTTTATGATTTGTGGTTAAGTGGCAAAACAAAACGAGATGCGTTTAATCAAACACAGATAATAATAAAAGAAAAATACAAATACCCATATTATTGGGGAGCGTTTGTTATGATAGGAATTTAATAATTAATTTTTACCAATATCAAAACTTTTAATCAAATCAAAATTTTCATCATTAGATGCCTCAATATCTATAGAATGATCTTCAGATTTTAATTTAATATATTTATCAAGTGCAATTTCATCATCGGTTAATTTTTGTTCAACAAAACCCACAGCTTCTGCGTCAATTAGTTCACCCATATTGTATTTAGCTTTGTAAATTTTTTTTTGATCATTAGAGTAAAAAAATGCTAGTCCATCAATGACTCCGTTTTTCGCAAAACCCATTAATGATCCTTTATCCATAATTCTTATGACAAAACCGTTTGATTTCCCATTTGAATACATCCCTTCTTCAATAAAATTAGTAAAAATACCTTGACTGTATCCATCGTAACAATTTCCAAGCTTACATCCAACATCTGAATTTTGACTTCCGTTGTAAATTTGTAATAAATATGCTTCATCTATAACTTTTAACAAATCATCATATTTTACCCACATAAATCCATCATCACCAAAGTTATTTCCCCAACTATTCATAATTTCAAAAGATCCTCCAAATTTATTATCGTCGTATCCTATTATTGTAACAGCGTGTCCTCCAATTTCTTTATCGTAATAACTAGGTACCCATAGCCCATTACTACCTACTGTACCGTCTCCATAACCTTTTCCAGCCATTGAGTTTGTTGTTTTTATACCAATAACTGGCGGAGCAACAGCGCAAACTGCAGTTTTCAAATGATCAATCATAAATGATCTGTTTCTTAATTTATCTTTTGGAACTATATAGAAATTTTTGAGCTTATATGGATTTGAAGACCATAAATAATCTGATTTTTTAAGATCGCTTTTACAGTCTAGTAGAGGGAATATGTAATATTTTTTACACCCAGTGTTCAACAATGCACTAAGTCCATCATACATGTAAGTTAACTCATTACAATCATTAGATTTTGTAATCATAGAATAAACTAAATAAGGATCAAATGCTGTAAACATTTTTGCGGATTTTTGTCTTATGCCAAGTTTGTAGTTGTGCATTATACTAAGTGCAGAATAAGCTGTAGCAAACCCAACACAACTATTACCTTTTTGTTCTATAACAAGTGGAGCATATTCTCTTAATGATTGGGAAGATGGAGGTGTGAAGCCTAAAGATGAAGGTTCATATTCTTCATAACTAGAATATTTTGAATCGTTAAAGCCAAGTCCTTGAGATGAAATGTTAAATACAATTATTAACGCTAATGTGGCCAAAAATATTTTTTTTATATTTATCATAATTATGATTGGTTACAGGTTTATTTTATCTAATATAATAATTATTATATTAATTTTTTTAAAAATTAATATAAATGCTCAGTCTTCTGACATACAATGGGTTGATGAAATATTTGAAAGAATTATTAATACCATTGGAGATAATTCACTTGATGAACCAACATTAAACATAAATAAATATGGAAATGGTTTAGCACATTACAGTCCAAATGATAACATTATTCATATTGATCAAAAAGTAATTGATATATGTAAAGAATTTAAAAGTGATTCAGCTAATTGTATTGCTTTTATTCTTGGTCATGAATTGTGTCATCGCTATTCTAATCATGGTTGGGTAGATAGATCTCTGAGGAAAGAATATAAAGAATTTTCATTTATGGAAAATCTTAAAACTTTATCAAGAGATTCTCTCAAAAGATTAGAGATGGAATCTCAAGCAGATTTAAAAGGAGGTTTTTATACTTTTTTAGCTGGTTACAACTCCTTAGAAATAGCCTCTGAATTGTTAGATACGTTATATAAGAGATATAATCTACCCAAGCAAAGTAAGAACTATCCAAGTTTATCAGAAAGAAAAAAAATTGTCTCTAAACAACTTGAAAAATTAAATAGACTAAAGAATATTTTTTCATTTTCTACTTATTGCTTTGTAATTGGAGAATACGATTTTGCTATTGATGGCTTTAAAAAAATAATAAAAGAAGGATTTGTCAGTAAAGAAATATATAATAATCTGGGGATTCTTTATTTTAAGTCAGCAATAAAGTTAATGCGTAGTGACGATATTTTCGCATATCCTTTTGAATTCGATGCTGAAAGCAGGTTAAATGAAAATTCTACAAGAGCTATTAGTAATTTTACAAATCATTTAGAAATTAAAAAACTAATAGATTTTGGAATTAAATATTTAAATCAAGCTATTAAAAGAGATCCTTATTATAATTCAGCTTATTTAAATTTATCTTGTGGTAATTCTATTTTAGCTGAATTGTATTCATCTGATGGTAATTTGAAAAAGGATTATATTAAAAAGTCCAAAAATAATTTATCAAGGTGTACATCAGGTTCTGATGATAGAACTATAGTGGAGGCTATCTTATTGTACCAAGAGGGTGAAACAACCTCATCTGTTAAGTTATTTAAAAAACTTTCAAAGTCAGGAAATAATTTAGCAGCTATTAATTTATTTAAAATTAAAGTTGAAGAATTTGATTCCTCTTTTGATGAATGTTTAAACGTCCAAAAAAATATGGATTCTTTTAACCCCAATAATATACTTTTTGGTTTTGAAGACTTTAATGAACCTTTCAACAGTTACAGGCTAACTAATTATAAACTACTTTGTAAAGAAATGCCAAGTTCAAAAGTATTTTTGTATGAGGGGAGTGGTAGTGAACGTTTTTTATTACAATCCACAAACTTATTAAGTACAACTAGTGGAATTAAAATTGGTGACGATATTAGGGTTTTTAAAAATAAATTTTCTGAAAAACCTGATATATTTAAAACAAATATTGAAACTTATTATTGCTTTCCCACTTGTAATTTATTTTTTGTTGTTATAAACGAGAAAATTAAAAGCTGGTTAATCTATCAGTCATCTATTTAGAAAAGTAAAAACAATTCGTTCAACTCGATTAATTTGTAATTGTAGGCAAATAAATTATTCAATGTGTATAAAGGGTGCCCAATAGTAAGGATGGGAGTATTTTATTTTTGTTTTTTTCATTGCAAATTTTAGTGAAGTTCCAATATCATTAGATTTTAATAACTCATTATAAAAATTAATCATAAAATCCTTTGTTGACTCGTCATTTACTTTCCAAAGACTTGATATAATATTTTGTGCACCAGCATTTTTAAGAGCTTGATTTAACCCAAAAACTCCTCTTCCTATCTCTGTACTTCCAATTAAAGTCTCACAAGCGCTGAGAACTATTAATTTAGTATTTCTAAAGTCACAAGATTGAATTTCAAGAGATGAAAGCCATCCATTATTTTTCACATTAAGTTTTGAAATATTATTTTCTGCACCGCTCATTAATAATCCTGATAATAAATAAGGATTTACATCCCCAATTTCATTAATTTCAAACAAGTTTTGAAATTGTTCTTTTGACAGATAATAACCATGAGTAGCTATGTGAGTGATATTAGAATTATATAATTCTTTTATTCTTTCTTCAGTTGCTTCACTTTTGCTATATGAATTCACATAAATTCCATAATTTGTAAATAGTTCTTCAATTACTAAAGCCTCTTTAATTGTTCCTGGTAATGAAGAAATTTTACCTCCTCTAAACGTTCTTGAGTTTTCAATTATTTCAAAATTATTGATCTCAGTTTCCTCATTTATAGAAAAATCAGGATCAGAAAAAATATTTACAGTATCTGATTGAGAAATTGAAAAATTTTTAGAATCTGAATGGATATTTCTGTAGTCATTAATTGTTCTTATATCTCTATATTCAAATACATATTTTTCTTTGTTTTCGTTGTAAAGTGCATATAAATTGATCATATTATATATTCCATCTGGATAAATAATTAACGACTTATCAATTCCAACAAGGCTATCAATTTTATTGAATAATAATTCATAAGAAGAATTACTTTTCATATCACGTTTATAGGTTATATTTCTTTTATGAATTTGATATCCAATATTTTCAATAGCTTTAGAATCTCCTAGATAAATTTTTTGAGTTTTTTGACCTCTTTGAAATATAAATGCAAAATATTTTGATTTTTTTGTCAATTCAAATGATGAGTCTAAATAGGGGAGCTTCATAAAGTCAATAAAGACTTCATTAGTCTTAAGTGAACTATCAATTTTATTTTTTGTTAAGCCAATATTTTCATTTTTAAAATTTAGCTCCTTTAAAAGTTCTATTTCAATTTTATTTATCTCATCATCAAGAATCATTAACCTATCATTTTGATTTTGACTTAAAAATCCAGATTGAATTATTTCGAAATATTCGTTTTTAAGACTAAGTAATTTTAAGTAATTATTCTTAACGTTATCCTTAATTGATTTTTTAATTAATTCAGAAATTGAATTGTTAATTGATAAATCTCTATTTTTTATATAGAACCAACTTGTTAAATCAAATTCTTCTCCATCAGCTATTTTTAGATTATAGAGTTTATAAATATCTCTTAGTAATTTACGCTGATAATATAAATTATTTTTAGGGGATAAAAATTTTTCATCTTTCTGAATCAATGATTTTGTTTTGTTAATGCATCTTTCTAAATACTCTTTTGATAGGTTTGTATTACCTATTTTAAAGTAAGCTTTTGATAACAATCTTAAATTATCTGCAGATATATAATCTTTTCTTTCAAAATTGTTCTGTAAAGAGATAGCTTTTTCTAAATTGACAATGGCATTTTTATAATTTTCTTTTTTAAAGTTTATAGCGGCTAAATCTTTGTATATAAATCCAATATTGTAATTATTAATTTCATCTTTATTGTTATTTTCTAAACGATTTTTTACATTTTCAATGTGAAATAAACTTAGGTCTAGCTGATTGTCTAAATAATAAGATTTTGATAGATTTCTTTCAATAAAATCATTATATAAACCTATTTTTTTTGAAGTTATCAATGCTTGCTCTCCATTTTTTATTGATTCTTTATATTTACCTAATTTATCTAAAGAGTTGTTGAGGTTTATTGTATTCATTAATTTGTAAATAGTCAGTGTCTCTTCGTCAATGTCGATTTTTATAATCAAATCATTTATTTCTTCTTGAATTTTTATAGATTTTTGAAAATTTCCAATGTTGTAATATGCAATTCCAATATTTGTTTTTAAATTAAAAAGTAAGTCATTATCTATTTCATCTAGATTTACATTTATATATTCTTTTAATAGGCTTACAGACTGGTTATTCATTCCATTTAAGCATAGTGCCGCAGTATAATCTACTAAGATATAGCCCTGATCTAAAATAGAATCAGATTTTTTAAAATATTCAATAGAATTAGCATAATTGGTAAGATTATTTAAATTATCTTGATATACGGCCTTATTTGCAAAGTGATAACCCAATTCATAATTAATCCACGATGATCTCTTAAGAATACTCTCTTTAATTTCAGGATAGATATCTGACTTACAAATTATTAAAGCCTTTTCGCATTTTCTGATGCCGTTCTCATAATTGTCAAGTCTATAATCACAATAAATAGCATTATCTAATATTTTAAGAAGTTTAAGAGTGTCTTCTATATAAAACTGTTCTTGGTCAAGTAAATTCTTGTAGCATTCTTGTGCTTTTTTAAATTTATTTTTTTTATAAAATTTATCGGCTTTAATGTAAAGATTATCAAGAGTTATGTCCTGTGAAGTGAAACAAGATGACGTTAGCAATAAAAAAAAGATGTAATATAATCTTATATTCATAAATTGAAAATTAATTAAATTAATTATGAATCATCTCCGGTTGTTCAATTTAATTATAATGCTACTTTTAGCATTTTCTTATTCTTCTCAAGAAGAAAAGCGTCTTGCGCTTGTAATAGGTAATGCAAATTATGAAAAAGGTGCTCTTAAGAACCCTGTTAATGATGCTCTGTTAATTGCTAGAACATTAGATTCATTAAACTTTGAAGTTATTTTAGATACCAATATTGAAGACAAATCTGACTTTATTAATGTTGTTATGAAGTTTGGTAACATAAGAGAGCAATATGATGTAGCTTTTGTTTACTATGCTGGACACGGAATACAAGTTGGTTCACAAAATTATTTATTACCAACAAAAGTAGACTTTAAGAAAGAAACAGATGTTCGTATGAAAGCTATGGCTGTACAAGACATCATTATGTTTTTAACAGCAATGACCGATCAAGTTAACGTATTGATACTGGATGCTTGTAGAGACAATCCATTTGAAAGTAATTGGGACGCAACTAGATCATTAAAAGGTTCAGGTTCAGGTTTGGCTAAAATGCAAGCACCTTCAGGCTCTATGATTGCATTTTCTACTACAGCTGGAAATACAGCTCCTGATGGAAACGGAGAAAACAGTGTATACTGTAAAGTTTTAGCTAAAAATATGTTGCTTGAAGGAGTAAACTTAGATCAAGTTTTTAGAAATACTAGGGCAGAAGTTTTAAAAGAGAGTGGTGGTGAACAAAGAACTGAAGAGTCAACCCAGCTTACTGGAGAAACATTTTATTTGGTTCAAAACACTTTTACAGATGAATTAAAACAAATAGATGCTTTAATTGAAGAAGAGAATTATACTGAGGCATTGGTGTTGGCAGGACATATTGTAGAGCTATCTCCAAAAAATAAAATTGCCCATTATAAAAAAGCAAGAGTTTATTCTTACTTGGAAAAAAATAAAAGTGCGCTCCATTCACTAGATAAAGCCTATGAATTGGATTCTAATTATGTAAAAATTTACAATTTAAGAGGTATTATTTACGTTGAACAAAAGAAGTATGATTTAGCCATAAAAGAATACGAAAGAGGCATAGCGCTAAAAGAAATTGATCCAGAAGGAGCAGCTTATTGTTACAGATTTAGAGCAGAACAATACGAACGCTTAAGAGAATATGACAAGGCTTTGGCCGATTATGACAGTGCAATAGTATTACAACCAGAAAATGCGGATAGATATTATAATAGAGCATGGTTTTATTATG
>Ga0115564_10001303_pt1 | contig 23089 bp, 24 predicted proteins | sample COGITO_mtgs_1105_7_FD_88680 | JGI IMG/M metagenome (GOLD analysis project Ga0115564, IMG submission 88680) | Pelagic marine microbial communities from North Sea - COGITO_mtgs_110523 | ecosystem: Environmental > Aquatic > Marine > Epipelagic | place: Germany:Helgoland, sampling site Kabeltonne...
AACAACCATAACGAGCATAATTGGTCTGGTTAAAGACTGCTTAACCCTTCATGCGCGTAATACGACAACGATTCGAATGTATCGGGGGTCTGGTTGGCGCTGTTTTCAAAATCTGACATGGCAAGCGAGACGGTTGCCTTTGCGGGTAATGCGTCACCACGTGCACGCATCCTGCTTGTCATGGCGGCAGTTGCTGCGGTTTTGGCCGCTGGTCTGCCTTGGGGGCCAACGACGCTGGCTCTGACAGCAATCGCTGTGACGCTGTTCGTTCTTTCGGGCGTTGTGCTTGTATGGTCACGTCAACGACGCATTCAAAAAGGGCTGCAAATCGACACAATCGCCTGCGTTATCGAGAATGACAGTGTTCCAAGTTTTGTCATCGCCTCAGACGGTGCAATTCGTGCCGCCAACCCTGCGGCGGTCGCTCAATTTGATGCAGGCTCCATCCAAACGCTGGCAGGTGTCCTGAAGGATAGCTTTGCCAACCCGACTGGCGTTCTTTTCCGGCTGCAATCACGGGCCGTTGCAGGAAGTAACGCCAGTGAAGAAGTGGTGACGCGCACAGGGCAAATTCGGCTTAGTGTGCACCGCGTCGAGGAAGATACGTTCATCTGGCGCGTTGAGAGCATTGCGGCACAAATCGCACCCCGCGCCGTCCAAGAAGCACAGGGTCTGCCGATGCTCATGGTCGGGCGCTCGGATGCTATTCTGTTTATGAACGAACCGGCGCGCCAGTTGATTGGCAGCCGCGTAAAGTCGCTTGACCGCATCTTTACGGATCTGTCGGTCAAGTCGGGTCAGTGTTGCGACATCTCGACGGCACAAGGTACGCAAAGGGCGTTGATGGTCGAGATTGAGGCTGGCGCCGGGCGCCGGGCAATATACCTTTTGCCTCCACCAGATATCGAAGGTGCGCCGCAGCGGTGGCAGGCATTCCATGATTTGCCGGTTCCAATGATCAAGGTCGCGCCGGATGGGTCGGTGCAGGCATTCAACAAGATGGCCGGAAAACTTGTTGGCGTCGCATTGCGGGAGGACGCGCATCTATCTGATTTGATGGAAGGGCTTGGGCGTTCTATTTCTGACTGGCTTACGGACACACTTGCGGACCGAATGGTGCAAAAATCCGAGTTTTTGCGTTTGAAAAGAGGCGATCTTGAGGTGTTCGTTCAGGTTGTGCTGAGCCGGATCACAGAAGACGGGGAACCGGCACTTATCGCTGTGATGCATGATGCCACCGAGCTAAAATCGCTTGAGGCTAAATTTGTCCAAAGTCAGAAGATGCAGGCAATTGGACAACTCGCAGGTGGCGTTGCCCATGATTTCAATAATCTTCTAACTGCGATTGCTGGTCATTGTGATCTATTGTTGCTGCGCCATGATCAGGGTGATCCTGACTATGCTGACCTGATGCAGATCAATCAAAATGCAAACCGCGCGGCGGCACTGGTTGGTCAATTGCTCGCGTTCTCTCGAAAACAGACGCTGCGGCCAGAGACGTTGGATATGCGCGATACATTGTCCGATTTGACGCATCTTTTGAACCGGCTGGTGGGGGAAAAGGTAACCCTTACCCTATGCCATGATCCCATTCTGAAACCTATCAGGGCCGATAAACGTCAGTTGGAACAGGTCTTGATGAACCTTGTTGTCAATGCACGCGATGCAATGCCCGAAGGTGGAGAAATCCGTATCGTTACGGAATGCGTAACCCTTTCAGCACCTTTGACGCGCGACCGGGTGACCGTGTCTGCGGGAGATTATCTTACTGTACAGGTCAGCGATGAAGGTGTCGGCATTTCACCTGACAAGCTGGAAAAAGTGTTTGAACCCTTTTTCACGACAAAAAAGACGGGCGATGGGACCGGGTTGGGGCTCTCGACGGCATACGGCATCGTGAAACAGACCGGAGGGTTTATTTTTGTTGATTCCATTGTCGGTTCTGGCACCACTTTCATCCTCTTTTTCCCGACCCTTGACGTCCAACCCATTGCGAAAGTTAAGCAAGCCTTGGTCCGAAACCTGCCAGCCCTGTCCCATGACGAAGGTGTTATTCTGCTGGTCGAGGATGAAGCGCCGGTTCGCGCGTTTGCCAGCCGCGCATTGCGATTGCGGGGGTTCACAGTTCTGGAGGCAGATTCAGCAGAAGCTGCTTTGAAAACGCTGGAAGACGCTGAACTGGTCATCGACGTCTTTGTCACCGACGTGGTGATGCCGGGCATGGACGGGCCAAGTTGGGTGCGCGAGGCACTCAAGAACCGTCCGGGTGTTCGGGTGGTTTTTGTTTCTGGCTATGCAGAGGATAGCTTCGGTGAAGCGCAGAAAAGGATCCCGAATTCGGTTTTTCTGCCCAAGCCGTTCTCATTGAATGATCTTACGGAAACAGTTCAGCGGCAGTTGCATTGAATGCAAGCACCGGATCACCGGATCTTGTGTGCATAGATGGGCACGGCGGCGCGCTCATGGGATTGAAGCATAAAGATCGAATTCTTCAGCGCACTTTCGACGCAAGCGGGATTCCACGTCAGCGGTAAGCGCTAATTCCATCGGGGGAGATACGTTCTCTCTTGTCAGGGTCAGGTTGATATCGAGGCGTTCGTTCAGAAATGCCTGCAATCGCGGTTGGTCTTCGTAGCGAAAATAATGCGTGATGGTTGTCCCATTGGGCTGTCCCTTCATGAAACCCGCTTGACTGCCGACATCCGCAAACCCCGGTTTGTTGCCTTTAACATAGGCCGACACAAAACCATCAAAGCTGATGTTCTCTGTGCTGTTGGGTTTTCCGCGCATAAACGGGCGACGGCGATACCTATACCAACTTCCCAACCAGGAGATCGGCTCTCGCATGACGGCCATCAATTCCATTTCTGCGTCGCAAACACGCAAAAACATTGGTCGAATGAAGCGGTTGTACCGATAGACCGGCGCATGCTTTAGCATCGGTGGTTCGCTGATCACCATGTCGGCGCGAGGGGCGAGCGCTTTCTCATAAGCCGTTGTCCCGGTTTTTGGGACAGACAAAAATGCCAAACGTTCTTTATAGAAAACAAGCATTTATCAACATCTCCGCATCTCGATGGGCAATCAATGGCCGCTTAAACCACTTGTTAACTATATTGCATGAAAGTCAAAGGAGCAAAATAATCATTGAAATGTTCCTATTTTGGTCCCATACGGAACATAGTAAGAACAAACGCTTGATGCGGCATGGGCGATTGCGGGTTACGCGCCTGTGTGACACAAGGAATAAGGAAATTGAGTATGGCAGATTTATTGACAATGGACAGTAAAAAATCAGCAGAAAAACAGAAGGCGCTCGACAGCGCCTTGGCGCAGATAGAACGTCAGTTCGGCAAGGGCTCGATCATGAGGCTGGGGCAGGAAGGTGCCATTCAGGACATTACTTCCAGCTCGACAGGGTCTTTGGGGTTAGATATCGCGCTTGGGATCGGCGGCCTGCCAATGGGGCGTATCATCGAGATTTATGGCCCCGAATCCTCGGGTAAAACCACGCTGACACTGCACTGTGTTGCAGAGCAGCAAAAGGTCGGCGGTGTCTGTGCTTTTGTCGATGCCGAACATGCTCTTGACCCGCAATATGCGCGCAAGTTGGGTGTCGATATTGACGAATTGCTGATCTCTCAGCCCGACACGGGCGAGCAGGCGTTGGAAATCACAGACACGCTGGTTCGTTCTGGCGCGGTGAACATGGTTGTTGTGGATTCGGTCGCCGCGCTGACACCCAAGTCCGAACTTGAAGGGGACATGGGCGACAGCTCCGTGGGTGTTCAGGCCCGTCTGATGAGCCAAGCCATGCGGAAATTGACAGGGTCGATCAGCCGTTCCAATTGTATGGTGATTTTCATTAACCAGATTAGGATGAAAATCGGCGTTATGTTTGGCTCTCCGGAGACGACGTCAGGCGGTAACGCGCTCAAATTTTACTCATCGGTCCGACTTGATATCCGCCGGATTGGCGCATTGAAAGACCGCGACGAGGTGGTGGGCAACGCAACGCGCGTAAAAGTCGTCAAGAACAAGGTGGCAGCACCCTTCAAACAGGTCGAGTTCGACATCATGTACGGTGAGGGTATTTCCAAGATGGGCGAATTGCTTGATCTTGGTGTGAAAGCTGGTGTCGTTGATAAATCGGGTTCTTGGTTCTCTTACGGCGATGAACGTATCGGTCAGGGTCGCGAAAACGCCAAGCAGTTCTTGAAAGAAAACGGGGCGATGGCACGCGATATCGAAGACAAGATACGCGCGGCGCATGGCCTTGATTTTGAGGGATCCGACGCCGAAGATGTCGATATTCTGGAAGCGTGAAATCGTGGCTGAAAGGCTCATGTAAGTGAGCAATCGGTACTTTGGATTTGATTTTACAGGGCGCTCCCAAGCGGTGCGCCCTTTTTCAGTTCTGCGACCTGTGGACAGCCCCCATCTGCGCGGTTAATTGGGGGATGCACTTTTGTCTCGGAAGGCCCGCACATGAAGACGCTGAATGATATCCGCTCAACTTTTTTGTCTTATTTTGACAAAAATGGTCACACCATTGTGCCGTCCAGCCCACTGGTGCCCCGCAATGATCCAACGCTGATGTTCACAGCGGCGGGCATGGTCCAGTTCAAGAACCTTTTTACGGGCGTTGAGACCCGTGATTATACCCGCGCCGCCACTGCGCAAAAATGTGTACGGGCTGGCGGCAAACATAATGATCTGGACAATGTCGGCTATACCGCGCGCCACCATACGTTCTTTGAGATGCTCGGCAACTTCAGCTTTGGAGATTATTTCAAGGCGGAGGCCATTCCATTGGCATGGGACCTGCTGACCAAGGGGTTCGGGATCGACGCGTCCAAATTGCTGGTCACGGTTTACCATACCGATGAAGAGGCGGTGCAAATTTGGAAAAAGCATGCTGGCCTGTCCGACGACCGGATTATCCGCATCGCCACAGATGATAATTTCTGGTCCGCCGGGCCAACAGGTCCTTGTGGTCCATGCACCGAGATTTTCTATGACCACGGCGATCACATCTGGGGCGGTCCTCCGGGCTCCCCCGAAGAAGACGGCGACCGTTTTGTAGAGATTTGGAACCTCGTTTTCATGCAATATGAGCAGATGGAAGACGGCACCCGCCGCGATCTGCCGAACCAGTCGATCGACACTGGTATGGGCATCGAACGGGTTGCCGCATTGCTGCAGGGCACGAACGATAACTACAGCACCGATCTGATGCGCAGCCTGATCGAAGCGTCTGCCAATGCCAGCCACAGTGATCCGGACGGTCCGGGTAAAACGCACCACCGTGTTATTGCAGATCACTTGCGCTCAACATCTTTTCTGATTGCGGATGGCGTGATGCCTGCAAACGATGGGCGCGGCTATGTGCTGCGGCGAATCATGCGCCGGGCAATGCGTCATGCGCATTTGCTGGGGCTCAAAGACCCGTTGATGCATAAACTTGTGCCTACATTGGTCAGCCAAATGGGTGCTGCCTATCCTGAACTGGGCCAAGCGCAGGCCTTGATCACAGAAACGCTTGAACTTGAGGAAACCCGGTTCAAGCAAACACTCGACCGTGGTTTGAAGTTGCTTGAGGATGAGGTCGGCAATCTGCCTACCGGCGCGAACCTGCCGGGTGAAGCGGCCTTCAAACTTTATGACACCTACGGGTTTCCGCTTGATCTGACCCAAGACGCCCTGCGTGAACAGGGGCGTGGTGTGGATACTGACGGTTTTGACACCGCGATGGCGGCCCAAAAGGCCAAGGCACGCGCAGCATGGTCCGGTTCGGGCGAGGCGGCAGATGCCACTGTCTGGTTCGACGTTGCCGACAAACATGGCAAGACTGAATTTCTCGGCTACGACGCTGAAACCACCGAAGGACAGCTGGCCGCGATCATTGTAAATGGCGCGCAAGTCAATGAAGCAAAGGTCGGCGATGCAGTGCAGTTGGCGTTCAACCAGACCCCGTTCTATGCAGAATCGGGCGGTCAGGTTGGCGACAGCGGTAGGGTTCGCACGTCTTCAGGTGTCGTCACAATCACCGACACGCGCAAAACGGCGGATGTGTTTGCCCACATTGGCACCGTAACCGAAGGCACGATCAAGCCCGGTCAAGCGGCCGTACTTGAAGTCGACCATGCCCGTCGCAGTGCGATCCGGGCCAATCATTCGGCCACGCACTTGTTGCATGAGGCACTTCGGACAGCCCTTGGTGATCACGTTGCACAGCGTGGTTCACTGAATGCCGCGGATCGCCTGCGCTTTGATTTCAGCCATGCAAAAGCCGTTAGTGCGACTGAACTTGCCCAAGTGGAGCAGGAAGTAAATGCCATGATCCGGCAGAATGCGGCAGTCGAAACCCGCATCATGACGCCAGATGATGCGCGCGGTCTTGGTGCTCAGGCGCTTTTTGGGGAAAAATACGGCGATGAGGTCCGCGTGGTTTCGATGGGCCGCGAGGCGGGATCGGGCAAGGGCACTGATGGGAATACCTATTCACTAGAGCTTTGCGGGGGTACGCATGTGCGCCAGACCGGTGATATCGGGGCGTTCGTATTGCTGGGTGATAGCGCCAGTTCAGCAGGTGTGCGCCGGATCGAAGCACTGACCGGTGCAGAAGCTTTGGCGTGGTTGCGCAGCCAGCAAACCGCCCTCGCTGGTATCGCAGAGGCGCTCAAAACCTCGGCAACGGATGTACCTGACCGGGTGCGCACCCTGATGGACGAACGTAGATCGCTCAGCAACGAGGTTGCCCAATTGCGCCGTGAACTTGCCATGTCCGGTGGCGGGGCGGCAACGCCGGAAGTGGTGCAGATCAACGGAATTTCTTTCGTTGCGCAGGTGCTGACAGGTGTTACGGGCAAGGATCTGCCGGCACTTGTGGATGAACACAAGACCAAGCTTGGGTCCGGTGCGGTGCTCTTGATTGCTGATACAGGCGGTAAAGCTGCGGTCGCCGGTGGCGTCACGGACGATCTGACCAGCAAACTCTCTGCCGTCGATCTGGTCAAGGCTGCGGTTACGGCATTGGGTGGAAAAGGTGGCGGTGGCCGTCCTGATATGGCGCAAGGCGGCGGCGCCAGCGCAGAAAACGCAGAGGCCGCAATAGCGGCTGCATCGAAAATTCTGGAAGGATAGTCAAATGGGCGCACTTTGGATTGCACATGTCACCGTCTCTGACGAAGAGGCATACAGGAAATACGCGGCTGGCGCGACAGTCGCCATCGCCGAACACGGCGGCGTGTTCATCGCGCGCGGTGGCCGCTATGTACAGCTTGAGGGCAAAGACCGTCCCCGCAATGTCGTGGCAAGGTTTCCAGACGTTGAAACTGCTGAAAAATGCTATCACTCAGAAGCATATCAAGCGGCTTTGGCCTTCGCCCGCGGTGCATCCGAGCGAGAGTTGCTGATCGTTGAAACCAGCGACTAACACAGTTTCTTTTTGGCACTAAATATTTCGGGGGGATGCGGCGCTTGCGCCGACGGGGGGCTGGCCCCCCCGCCTTGTCGGCGGTGAAAAGACCGCCGAAACCGTTTTTATGCTGATTTTTCCATACGCTTGCGCTCGTGCGGATCCAAGTAGCGTTTGCGCAAACGGATCGCATTCGGCGTCACTTCCACCAGTTCATCATCGTCGATATAAGCAATCGCTTCTTCCAACGACAAAATTTTCGGCGTGGTCAAACGCACCGCTTCATCTGTACCAGATGCGCGGACGTTGGTCAGTTTCTTGCCCTTCAAGGGGTTCACTTCCAGATCATTTTCGCGGCTATGCTCGCCAATGATCATACCGGTATAAACGTCCGCCTGCGCGCCAATCATCATCTTGCCGCGCTCTTCAAGGTTCCAAAGAGCAAAGGCAACAGATGTCCCGTTTTCCATAGAGATCAGAACGCCAGCGCGGCGGCCCGGAATTGGCCCCTTGTGTGGTGCCCAGGAATGGAAGGTGCGGTTGATAACGCCTGTACCGCGTGTGTCGGTCAGAAATTCGCCGTGATAGCCGATCAAACCGCGTGATGGCACATGCGCGATGATGCGGGTCTTGCCAACACCGGCAGGGCGCATCTCGACCAATTCACCTTTACGCACGCCCGTGATTTTTTCGATCACAGCACCGGAGTATTCGTCATCAACGTCAATGGTTGCCTCTTCAATCGGCTCGTGACGTACACCGTCAATCTCTTGGAACAACACCTGCGGGCGAGAGATTGACAACTCAAAACCCTCGCGACGCATGTTCTCGATCAGAACGCCCATCTGAAGCTCGCCACGACCGGCAACCTCAAACGCGTCGCCACCGGGCGTGTCGCTGATTTTAATCGCCACGTTGGATTCAGCTTCCTTGTGCAGACGTTCGCGGATGACACGGGATTGAACTTTCTTGCCATCACGGCCCGCAAGCGGAGAATCGTTGATGCCAAAGGTCACAGTGATGGTCGGCGGGTCAATCGGCTGCGCTGGTATCGCCTCTGATACGGATTGTTCAGCCAACGTGTCGGCAACGGTCGCCTTGGTCATACCGGCGATGGAAACGATGTCGCCTGCTTCGGCCAAGTCAATTGCAGTCTGGTCTAAGCCACGGAAAGCCAGAATTTTAGTGCAGCGAAAGTTTTCAATCAACGTGCCATCGCGCGACATTGCCTTGATCGTCTGACCCGCTTTCAGGGTGCCGGTCTCGACGCGACCTGTCAGCAGGCGGCCCAGAAACGGGTCACCGCCCAAGGTGGTGGCCAGCATGGTGAAAGGCTTGTCAGTATCCGCGATCTGCTTTGGGGCAGGGACGTGATCCAGGATCAATTGGAAAAGATCGTCCAGACCGGACCGTTTACCGTCCAGCGTATGATCCGCCCAGCCAGCGCGCCCAGAGGCGTACATCGTTGGGAAATCAAGCTGTTCGTCCGTCGCACCAAGGTTGGCGAAAAGGTCAAAACACTCATCCAGCGCGCGGTCAGGTTCGCCATCGGACTTGTCGACCTTGTTGATCACAACGATCGGACGCAGGCCCAGCTTCAGGGCCTTGGATGTCACGAATTTAGTCTGGGGCATCGGGCCTTCGGCCGCATCTACCAGCAACACAACACCGTCCACCATCGACAAGATACGCTCGACCTCGCCGCCGAAATCGGCGTGGCCGGGGGTGTCAACGATGTTGATGCGTGTGCCTTTCCAGACAACGGAGGTCGGCTTGGCAAAGATCGTGATGCCGCGTTCGCGCTCCAGATCGTTGCTGTCCATGGCGCGCTCGGTGGTCGCCTGGTTTTCCCGGTATGTACCGGATTGTTTCAGAAGCTCGTCAACCAGCGTCGTCTTGCCGTGGTCAACGTGAGCGATGATTGCGATATTGCGCAGGTCCATGGGTTCAGCCTTTGTCAGGGAGTTGAGCTGCGCTTACCGTGCATGCGTAGCAAAGGCCAGACAAAAAGCAGGGCTAGTGCGTCGAGGTCTTTGAAAAGAGGTGGATCACAAGAATACCGGCGATAATCATCGCAAGGCCCAGGATCGCAGGCAGGTCCAGTTTTTGACCAAACAGCACGTAACCGATGCAGGCAATCAACACGATGCCAAGCCCCGACCAAATGGCATAAACCACCCCGACCGGCATCGCCTTGAGGGCGAAAGACATAAAGTAGAACGACATTGCATAGCAGATTACCGTAGCAATCGCGGGCCACAGCCGCGTGAATTGCTGGGACGCTTGCAGCGCGGTCGTGCCCATGGTTTCCATCAGAATTGCAAAAAAGAGCCAGATATAGTGTGGGGGCATGGGCGTTCCTTTACGATGCTTGGCCTTTAGGATGTTTGGCCTTCGCGATGTTCGGGCGCGGGGGCTGGTCAGACCGGCAGTTGAGTCGTCTCTTTAATTTCTTCCATAACAAAGCTGGCAGAAACATCAGAAAGCGGCACTTTGCGGATCAGGCGTTGATAAAGTTGATCATATCCTGCCATATCTGCAACCCTTGCGCGAATGAGATAGTCCAGATCACCGGACATGCGGTAGACGCCCAATATCTCTGGCATCGCACGCATAGCGGTTGAAAACTTTTCAAGCCAATCAGGGGCATGGGCGCTGGTCCGGATCTGGATAAACACCATCAAAGGCAGATCAAGCTGCACAGGATCAAGCAAGGCGACGCGGGCCTTGATCACGCCCGCGGCTTCAAGCGCGCGCACGCGGCGCCAACAGGCATTGCGCGAAAGCCCCACGGAGTCTCCCAGCGCATCCAGCGATTGCGCAGCATCCCGCTGTAGTTCGCCCATAATACGGCGATCTATGGTGTCAAAATCACTCATAAATTCATTTATCTTGGGATATTATCACAAATACAAGTGATTTTAGGAAATCATTGGGAAGATTTCACACCCGATTCACCCTACTCTATGTGAAATCACTTCTACAGGAGCCCAACATGATCGCCCGCATTTTTCTCGACCACCCAGCGAAAGTAGATGAGACATTTTTCGAGCATATGGCTTTCGCGCTTAAGTTTTCCGGGCTCTTGTTTGCTGCAGCAGGTGCTGCGCTGATCCACGCGATCATCCCGTGCCTGTTTGAGAAAACCGCAAGCGGGATCATCAAAACGCTTTATGAACGCACCCACAACCGCGGTTGAGTTGTTAAAAAAGGGCCACCCGGCAGGGCAGCCCTTCTTGTCCGGCCTAGGCCGTGATTACCCGGCCAGCGCTTTGCTGAGGTTCTCGTCAACTTTTTCAAGAAAGCCCATTGTGGTCAACCATCCCTGATCAGGGCCTACCAAAAGCGCGAGGTCCTTAGTCATGTGGCCGGCTTCAACTGTCTCGACGACCACACGCTCAAGCGTTTCGGCAAAGTTTGTGAGCGGCTGATTGTCGTCCAGCTTGCCTCGGTGCTTCAGGCCACCGGTCCACGCATAAATCGACGCGATGGAATTGGTTGAGGTCGCTTCGCCTTTCTGGTGCTGGCGGTAATGGCGCGTGACGGTGCCATGCGCGGCCTCCGCCTCAACGATCTTGCCGTCAGGGGTCATCAGTTGCGAGGCCATCATCCCGAGCGACCCGAAACCTTGGGCGACGGTGTCGGATTGTACATCGCCGTCATAGTTTTTGCAGGCCCAGACGAAACCGCCGTTCCATTTCATCGCGCAGGCGACCATGTCATCAATCAGGCGGTGTTCGTAATAGATTTTCTTGGCTTTGAACTGCTCTTCAAACTCGGCCTCATAGATTTCCTGAAAGATTTCCATGAACCGGCCATCGTATTGTTTTAAAATGGTGTTCTTGGTCGATAGGTATACAGGCCAGCCGAGGTTTAGACCGTAGTTGAGAGACGCGCGCGCGAAATCAATGATGGAGCTGTCAAGGTTGTACATCCCCATATAGACCCCGGCGGAAGGCGCGTCATAGACTTCATGTTCGATGACTGTGCCGTCGGCACCTTCGTACTTCATCGTCAATTTGCCCGCGCCGGGGAATTTAAAGTCGGTCGCTTTGTATTGATCCCCGAACGCATGGCGGCCAATCACGATGGGTTTGGTCCAGCCGGGCACAAGGCGTGGCACGTTGGAACACAGGATCGGCTGGCGGAAAACGACACCACCAAGGATATTGCGGATCGTGCCATTGGGCGAGCGCCACATCTTTTTGAGGCCAAATTCCTCAACCCGCGCTTCATCTGGGGTGATGGTCGCACATTTGACGCCGACACCGTATTTCTTGATCGCCTCGGCGCTATCAATGGTGATCTGGTCGTTGGTTTCGTCGCGTACCTCAATGCCCAGATCGTAGTATTTCAGATCAACATCCAGATATGGCAGGATCAGCTTTTTCTTAATGAAGTCCCAGATGATGCGGGTCATTTCATCGCCATCCAGCTCAACGATGGGGTTCTGTACCTTGATCTTTGTCATTGCATTTCCTTGGGTTGGCGTCCGTACTTCAAGTGCGGTCTGCGAAGAATGAGGCAATGCGGCCCTTGGCATAAGTCCAAAGGTGCGGCGCACCGATTGCGATTTTGCTGCCAACTTTTTCGTGGATCTGTGCCTCTGTCACGTCAAAGTCGATCCAACTGCCACCACCCGATTGAAGATTTTGCATTGGCGGCTGGAACCGGTCAAGTGACTTGGCGAATTGCGCCGACGGGGTTTCGGCAGCTTCAAACTCCTCCCAAATTATACGAAGTTTGTCGCGTAAGTCTATGGGAAGAAGCCCAAATATTCGGTTAGCGGCCTCTTGCTCCTTGGCTTCCATCTCGCTGATGTCATGGGTGCCAAATATCGGGTTGTCGCCTGCGTCGATCTCTACCAGATCATGTAGGATCAGCATCCTGATCACCAAATTGATATCGACAGCCGGACCTGCCTGATCGGCCAGAACCAACGCATAAAGCGTCAGATGCCATGAATGTTCGGCAGAGTTTTCGTACCGGGAGTTGTCACAAAGCTCTGTGGCGCGCAGCGTATTCTTGAGCTTGTCGGCCTCGTTAAGGAACGCGATTTGTTGGTCAAGCCGCGTGCCCGTCGTTTCAGCCATTATCGGCTGCCTTTGCACGGTGTGCTTTTATCTTGTTGGCGAGGAACGCGCGGCCTTTATCGTTGGCCATGCGCGTGCGCACGGCCGTTAGAAAAGCCTCTTCCAGGGTTTGGGACGATGTCCCAAGAACATCGCCCAGCTCCATGAACAACCGGTCCTCTCCCAACTCTGTTTGCACAGCAAGACACTCTTCGGCCAGTTTGTTGGCCAGTTCTACAACGACCGGATCAGCCATCAGCGTGAGGTCTCTGTCAGGCGGCGTTTCACGTAGTCGGTAGTGGAGGTGATCAACGTGTCCATATGCGGCTCTTCAAAAAAGTGGCCAGCACCTTCAACCTCTTGGTGGGTGATTGTGATGCCCTTTTGCTCGTGCAATTTGTTCACAAGGTTCACGGTATCGGCAGGTGGTGCGACGCGGTCTGCAGTGCCGTTGATGATCAAACCGGACGCAGGGCAGGGCGCGAGGAAGCTGAAGTCGTACATGTTCGCAGGCGGCGAAACGGAGATGAAACCGGTGATTTCTGGGCGGCGCATCAAAAGCTGCATGCCGATCCACGCACCAAACGAGAAACCCGCAACCCAGCAATGCTTGGAATTGTTGTTCATCGACTGCAAGTAATCGAGCGCCGAGGCGGCATCAGACAGCTCGCCAATGCCTTGATCATATTCGCCCTGACTGCGCCCGACACCGCGGAAATTGAACCGCAGAACGGTGAAGCCCATGTTATAAAAGGCATAATGCATGTTGTAGACGACTTTGTGGTTCATCGTGCCGCCAAACTGTGGATGCGGGTGCAAGATGATCGCAATCGGTGCGTCGCGCTCTTTTTGTGGGTGGTAGCGCCCCTCAAGGCGGCCTTCGGGGCCTGGAAAAATGACCTCTGGCATGAACATCCCTGTCTCATTGGTTCGAAGGTGCTTGGCGTGAGTTGACGGTCAGGCGTCGGCACCTTAGAACGGTTCTAAATAACGGCCACGCATCTGCGCGGGGTCGCTTTCATCTAAGCGCATCATGTACCCGCGTCAATCAGAGGGTCAAAAGAGAAGGGGCCGCGCCATGAAGCTGTCGACCAAGGGGCGTTATGCGATGGTTGCGTTGGCAGATATTGCCCTACAGGGGCGTGGCGGGCTGGTGTCGCTGAGCGACATTGCGGAACGGCAGTGTATCTCGCTGCCCTATCTGGAACAGCTTTTTGTCAAGCTGCGGCGTGCTGAGTTGGTGTCGTCCGTGCGGGGGCCAGGCGGCGGCTACAGGTTGGCGCGGCCGGCGGCTGAAATTCGGGTAGTGGATATTCTTGCGGCTGTTGATGAAACGCTGGACGCGATGCAAAAAGGGGCAGGTGCCTCTGGCGGGGCGTCGGGCAGCCGCGTGCAATCGCTGACCAACCGGTTGTGGGAAGGGTTGAGCGCGCATGTCTACGTGTTCCTGCATCAGACGCGGTTGTCGGATGTGATCGACAATGAGCTTGCGCCGTGTCCGGCGGTGCCGCATCTGCTGGCGGTCGTGGATGAAGGGTAAGATTGGGTGTTGGGGATGAAGCATTGGGGCTCTGCCCCAAACCCCGAAATATTGAAGGCCAAAAAGAAAGCCAGAAAGAAGGCATGAGGACGTATCTGGATCATAACGCGACAACCCCGTTGAGGGGGCAAGCGCGTAAGGCGATGGCGGAGGCGATGGATGTCATGGGCAATCCGTCTTCTGTGCATGCCGAAGGGCGTGCGGCCAAACTGATGATTGAACGTGCGCGGGTGCAAGTTGCCGAATTGATCGGATGTTTGCCAACGCAGGTTATTTTTACCGGATCGGCGACAGAAGCTGCGGCAATGGCTGTTGCGCAAAAGCACAAGCATGGCGGTGTGTTTTCCGCTCTTGCGACCGAGCATGATTGTCTGGGTGTCTGGAGTGAGCAGCCAGTTGCAGAGTTGAAGGGTCTCAAAGCGCTGGTTGCGGTCTCTGCGGCGAACAGTGAGACGGGAATTGTGCGGCCGGATGGGGCTGTGCCGGGGCAAGATGCAGTGGCCGAAGGGCAGAGTGTTGTCAGCGACATCACGCAGATGGCGGGCAAAATGCCTGTTGTCTATGGTGGTGCGAGACCGGCGTATATGATTTTGTCTGCGCATAAATTGGGTGGGCCGAAAGGCGTGGGTGCGTTCATTAACCTGACTGCGGATGACCCTACGCCGCTTTTGATCGGAGGTGGGCAGGAACAAAACCGCCGCTCCGGTACGGAGAACACCATCGGAATAGCAGGATTTGGCGCGGCTGCAGCTGCTGCAGCACAAGATGTGGCTTCTGGTCGGTGGGAAGAAATTGAAGAACTTAGAAACATTCTAGAATCCGCTCTTGCGGCCAGCGAAAAGAAGACTATTTTTGTCGGGAAAGCCGCTCGGCGTTTGCCGAACACGTCTTGCATCATTGCGGAAGGCTGGAAAGGCGAGACGCAGGTGATGCAGATGGATCTGGCAGGATTTGCCATTTCGGCAGGATCGGCCTGTTCGAGCGGCAAGGTCAAAGCCTCAACCGTGTTGCAGGCGATGGACTATGACGAGATCCAAGCCGCAAGCGCCATTCGGGTGTCTTTGGGGCTTGAGACGACAAGAGATGATGTGCTGCGCTTTGCCGATGCATGGCGGGCGAAATACGACAAACACCAACCGCGGGCCGCGTGATGGCCTGTTTGGGAAAAGGATGATGACCATGGACAGTGTGACCCTAGATCAAGGCAATTCCCAAACGGATGGCGGTGTCAAAGACGGCGTCGATCAGGAAACCGTGGATGCGGTGCGTGAGGTTGGTGGCAAATACAAGCACGGCTGGGCCACTGACATCGAGATGGAATATGCGCCCAAGGGCCTGACCACCGATATCGTGCGTTTGATATCGGAAAAGAACGGTGAGCCGGAGTGGATGCTGGATTGGCGGCTGGAAGCGTATGACCGTTGGTTGACCAAGAAAGAGCCTGATTGGGCGATGGTGGATTATCCTGAAATCGACTTTCAGGACCAGTATTACTATGCCCGTCCCAAAAGTATGATCGACAAGCCAAAGTCGCTTGATGATGTGGACCCGAAGCTGCTAGAGACCTACAAAAAGCTGGGTATCCCGTTGAAAGAGCAGGCTATTCTTGCGGGCGTCGAGGGTGCCGAAGAGATGTCTGATGCGCCGCGCAAAGTTGCTGTGGATGCGGTGTTCGACTCAGTTTCAGTCGGGACGACGTTTCAGGATGAGCTGTTGAAGGCCGGTGTTATCTTTTGCTCTATCTCTGAGGCTGTTCGCGAACACCCCGAGTTGGTGCGCAAGTATCTGGGTACTGTTGTGCCCGTGTCTGACAACTTTTACGCGACGCTGAACTCTGCCGTATTTAGCGACGGATCATTTGTCTACGTCCCGCCGGGCGTGCGTTGCCCGATGGAACTGTCGACGTATTTTCGCATCAATGCCGAAAATACCGGCCAATTCGAGCGCACTCTGATCATTGCCGACAAAGGATCATATGTGTCCTACCTTGAGGGCTGTACTGCGCCGCAGCGCGACGAGAGCCAACTGCACGCCGCCGTGGTCGAAATCATCATCGAAGAAGACGCGGAAGTAAAATATTCCACCGTTCAGAACTGGTATCCCGGTGATGAAAACGGCAAGGGCGGCATTTACAACTTTGTAACCAAGCGCGCCGATTGCCGGGGAGACCGGGCAAAGGTGATGTGGACGCAAGTGGAAACCGGGTCTGCGGTGACCTGGAAATACCCGAGCTGCATCCTGCGCGGGGACGACTCGCAGGGTGAATTCTATTCGATTGCGATTGCCAACAACATGCAGCAGGCCGACACCGGCACCAAAATGATCCATCTGGGCAAGCGCACAAAGTCGCGTATCGTGTCCAAGGGCATTTCAGCGGGCAAGGCGCAGAACACCTATCGCGGGCTGGTATCGATGCACCCCAAGGCAAAGGAATCGCGTAATTATACCCAGTGCGACAGTTTGCTGATCGGCGACAAATGTGGGGCGCACACGGTGCCTTACATTGAGGTCAAGAACAACTCCAGCCGCGTTGAGCACGAGGCGACGACATCTAAAGTGGACGATGATCAGCTTTTCTATTGCCGTTCGCGCGGGATGGACGAAGAGGAAGCTGTTGCGCTTGTTGTGAACGGGTTCTGCAAGGACGTGCTGCAGGCATTGCCAATGGAATTCGCCATGGAGGCGCAGGCGCTGGTGGCGATTTCGCTGGAAGGCTCTGTTGGCTGATGATCAAAACGCCGCCTTCACATGCAAGGACGCATGCAGACGCTGACTCCAACGTAATTCACGTGCCCAATTTGGGCCGTGTCGCTCTGTCGGTTGGGATCTTTTTGATCTGCGCACTGCTATTGAACGTCCTCGAGGCACCCTATTTCCAGTATCTGGCAGCAGGGGTAGTGATTGCCGCTGAGCTTAGCTTTTGGTTGCTGCGAAGCACAGGGGCGTCCATGCCTATGAAAGCGGACGCACGCGCCCGCAACGTCAGTAAAATAGAGCGCAAGGCTGGATTTGAGAAACGCTATTCAGCATTCCAAATGGACGGCTCCCTTAATCAATCCGGACAGCAGAAATGACGCGAACCCGTGAACCTTTGGATTTGGATGCCACACTTTGGGCATTTCGAGAGAAACGTCCCGTGATTATTCATGATATCGACGTGTCAATATGCGAGATTCATGGCCATACTTTTAGGTTCGCCATGGATCGCGTTAAGGACCCGATACAGCGCCACAACCGCAACGGTCTTTTCTATGAAGAACCTGAATTGGCTCTGATTAAGGCGCACTTTCCGCAAGGTGGTACTTTTGTCGATATCGGTTCGAATATCGGCAATCATAGTCTGTTTGTGGCTGCATTTTTGCAGCCGGGAAAGATTATCTCGTTTGAACCCAATCCGCAGGCCTACAAGTTGCTGTTGGCGAACATCGCACTTAATGGATTTCACGATGTTTTTGATCTGACGCACATCGGGCTAGGCTTGTCGGACACGCAGGCCAGCGGATTTGCGATGTCGGAGCAAACCCGCAACCTTGGCGGGGCACGTATGCTGTCTGGCGAGGGTGATATTAAAACAATCACAGGGGACGCGGCATTGGCCAACGACACCCCAGACTTTCTCAAGATTGACGTGGAAGGCATGGAAATCCTTGCTTTGCGTGGCTTGCAGGAAACCATACGCCGCTGCGCGCCAATGATCCTGATCGAGGTAGATCAGGAGAACTATGATGCTTTCGACGCATGGGTGATAAGCGAAGGTTATGACGTGGTCGAAACCTTTCAGCGCTACCGCGTGAACAGGAATTTTCTACTGCGAAAATCGCAAGAAACCTAGTTGGCCAAGGCTAAATCATACAATTTGGGCGCAATATGACGCCACCAAGGAGACGACACATGCTGAGCATCAAAAACCTGAACGTGAAACTTGAAGAAGAGGATAAAATCATCCTTAAAGGTGTCGATCTGGAGGTTGAGGCCGGTAAGGTCCACGCCATCATGGGGCCGAACGGCTCTGGAAAATCGACGTTGTCTTACGTGTTGTCGGGCAAAGGCGGCTATGAGGTTACGGGCGGTTCTGCCGAGCTTGAAGGTAAGGATCTGCTTGAGATGGAGCCGGAAGACCGCGCAGCCGCAGGGTTGTTTCTGGCGTTTCAGTATCCTGTTGAGATCCCCGGCGTAGGCAACATGACCTTTTTGCGCACCGCGGTGAACGCACAGCGCAAGTCGCGCGGCGAAGAGGAGATGTCAGCGGCAGAGTTCCTTAAAGTTGTACGCGCCAAGGCGAAAGACCTCAAAATCGACGCGGACATGCTAAAGCGGCCTGTGAACATGGGCTTCTCCGGTGGTGAGAAGAAGCGCAATGAAATCCTGCAGATGGCCATGCTTGAGCCAAAGATGTGCATCTTGGACGAGACTGATTCAGGTTTGGACGTCGATGCGATGAAACTGGTGGCCGACGGTGTGAATGCCCTGCGCTCTGAGGGGCGCGCGTTCCTTGTTATCACGCACTACCAGCGTCTTTTGGACCACATCAAACCGGACGTGGTTCACATCATGGCAGATGGCCGGATCGTTAAAACAGGCGGGCCCGAGCTGGCGCTTGAGGTGGAAAACAACGGTTATGCCGATATTCTTGCCGAGGTGGCGTAATGGCGCAACCAGCTACACAACTGACGGCCACCGAAGCCATGATTGCCGAGCTTCAGATGCCCGACACAGGGTGGTCAAAAGCTGCGCGTGCCGATGCGCTTGGGCGCTTGCGGGCGATGGGTCTGCCAGAACGGCGAGATGAATATTGGAAATACACGCGTCCTGACACACTCATTGCGCCCGTTGCCCCGAAAGCAGCGGTGTTCGACAATGATGAGAAGCCACTTTTTGATGATGTAGATCGCTTGAAGATCGTCTTTGTTGATGGTGTTTTTGACGCGGATGCCTCTGATGATCTGACGGGCGAGGGCCTGACGATTGAACGGCTTGCAACGGCTACCAGCGATCTGCATTGGGCGCGTGATTTTTATGGAATGCTTGAGACAAACGGTCAGACGCCTGTTGCACGCCCGCTTGCCGCGCTGAACACAGCCTTTGCAACGGACGGTGTCCTGATCCATGTGACGGGCGTTGTGAGTAGACCCGTAAGTCTGATTTATCGCCACTTATCAGAGAGTTCCGACGCGATCCTGCACCATTGCATCAAGATGGAGCCGGGTAGTGAGCTGACTGTTCTTGAGAACGGCCCGGCTGCGGCGCGTTTCAACAAAGTCATGGAAGTCGACGTGGCGGATAGTGCGACGTTCCACCATGTGCGGACCCAAGGTCGGGATCATGAACGCCGTGCTGCAACCCATATTTTTGCACGTCTCGGCGCGGAATCGCTTTTCAAAAGTTTTACCTTGACGGTGAACGGCGTGCTGACCCGCAATGAATGCGTGATTGAACTGACCGGTGATGACGCTTCTGCGCATGTCGCGGGTGCTTGTGTGGGTGATGGTGTTTTCCATCACGATGATACGGTTTTTGTGACTCACGACGCCGTCAATTGCGAAAGCCGTCAGGTTTTCAAGAAGGTGCTTCGCAATGGTGCGGTTGGTGTTTTTCAGGGTAAAATCCTTGTCAAAGCGGGCGCGCAGAAAACCGACGGCTATCAGATCAGCCAGTCGCTGTTGCTGGACGAGGACAGTCAGTTTTTGGCAAAGCCAGAGCTTGAGATCTATGCAGATGATGTCGCTTGTTCGCATGGGTCCACCTCTGGCGCGATAGACGAGGACGCGTTGTTCTATCTGCGGGCGCGGGGCATCACAAAGGCTGAGGCGACAAATCTGCTGACCTTGTCGTTTCTTGCCGAAGCAGTTGAGGAAATCGCCTCGGAAGAGATGCGGGATGAAATCAACAGCCGCGTCGCGGCTTGGCTTGAGCGTCACCGCAGCTGATGTCGGCAACCTTGCGCATTGCCGGAATGTACCGGCGGCCACGCACCATTGTGCGCAGCATACTGGATGAGGGGACGCGTGAGGATCGCGCGCTTATTTTTCTGGTTTTGGGCTGTTTGATGGTGTTCGTAGCCCAGACACCGCGTCTGGCGCGTCAGGCATTCTTGACCGGTGAAGACCTGAGCATGCTGTTGGGGGCAACGCTGATGGCGTGGATCTTCATCGCGCCGTTGCTGCTTTATCTGGTGGCAATGCTGATATTTGGCGTTGCAAAGGTGCTAAGGTCCAAGATGACGGCTTATGGAGCGCGGGTTGCGCTGTTTTGGGCGCTGTTGGCATGTGCGCCCGTGATGTTGTTATGGGGGCTGACCGCCGGGTTCATCGGACCGGGCCCCGAAATGACGGGAACAGGCATTCTCTGGGTTGTCTTCTTCTTGTGGTTTTTCGTAAGTGGCCTGATTGAGGCAGCAAAAGGTGGCTGATTTGGACCGCGCGTATTTTTTTGATCTGGCACAGGACACGCTGCGCCAACCGCGCAAGGCGGCGGCCCAGATAATCGCGCTGCAATTGCCGCGTGATGTGTTGTGGACCGGGCTTGCGTTGGTTGCGGTGTTCAACACGGTTCTGGTGTATTTCCTTGCAGGCATTTCCAGCGGTGCTTTGCCGCTGCCCAGCTATTTTGACGCACCTTTGACGCTGTTTATGCTGCTGACGGGCGTGTTGGTTGTCTATATCCATGCACTGTATTGGACCGGGCTTGCTTTGGGCGGGCAGGGTGCTTTGATGGACGTTCTGGCGTTGTTCGTTTGGTTCAACATACTGCGCGCCGTGGCGCAATCTGCGGTCGTTGTGCTGACCTTGGCCATCCCGGCGATGGGTTTGATGTTGTCGCTGGTTGTTGCGGTTTGGGGGCTTTGGATCATTTTGAACTTTATTGCAGCCGCATTGAACCTGCCGTCGGCGTTTCATGGATTGGCCGTGATGGTGATCGCAGCCATCGGCGCGATACTGGGACTTGGGATTATCCTCAGCCTGATTGGCTTGGGCGGACAAGGAGCGACGTGATGTTTGATGTCACCAAAGTACGCAGCGATTTTTCCATTCTTTCACGCAAAGTGAATGGCAAACCTCTGGTCTATCTGGACAGCGGCGCGTCCGCGCAAAAACCGCAGGTAGTGATCGACGCGATTACACGCGGCTACGCCGAGGAATATGCGAATGTGCACCGGGGTCTGCATTTTCTGTCCAATCTGGCGACGGATAAATACGAGGCTGTGCGCGCTACCATTGCGCGTTTTCTGAACGCCGCATCCGAAGATGAGATCGTGTTCAATTCGGGCACCACGGAAGGCATCAACACCATCGCCTATGGCTGGGCCATGCCGCGCATGCAGGCGGGCGACGAAATTATCCTGAGCGTGATGGAGCATCACGCCAATATCGTGCCGTGGTATTTTCTGCGTGAACGCCAAGGCGTTGTCATCAAATGGGTTGACGTCGACAGTACAGGCGCGCTTGACCCACAGGCCGTCATCGACGCGATGGGCCCGCGCACCAAACTGGTCGCAATCACCCATGTTTCCAATGTTTTGGGCACCAAAGTTGATGTTAAGGCAATCACCAAAGCAGCGCATGATCGTGGCATTGCCGTGCTCGTCGATGGCAGTCAGGCAGCGGTCCATATGCCGGTCGATGTGCAGGATTTAGGGTGTGATTTCTACGCTGTGACGGGCCACAAGCTTTATGGCCCGTCAGGGTCCGGCGCGATCTATATCAAAGCGGATCGGATGGCAGAGATGCGCCCTTTCATGGGCGGCGGTGACATGATCAAGGAAGTGACCAAAGACGCGGTCACCTACAATGACGCCCCGATGAAGTTCGAGGCAGGCACGCCCGGGATCGTGCAAACCATCGGCCTTGGTGTCGCGCTTGAGTATATGATGAACCTTGGGATGGCCAATATCTCAGCCTACGAAGACACGCTGCGAGATTATGCGCAATCCAAGCTGCATGGGCTGAACTGGCTACAGGTTCAGGGTAACGCACCCGATAAGGCCGCTATTTTCAGCTTTACCATGGACGGCGCGGCGCATGCACATGACATATCGACAATCCTAGATAAAAAGGGTGTCGCTGTGCGCGCAGGCCAACATTGTGCTGGTCCCTTGATGGATCATATGGGCGTGAACGCCACCTGCCGTGCGTCGTTTGCCATGTACAATACGACGGATGATGTGGACGTGTTGATCGACGCGCTGGAACTGGCGCATGATCTGTTTGCCTGACGCCTGATTTAGATTGCAGGCCATTGGCGGTCTGGCTATACGCATGTGCAATGGACCATTAGCTCAGCTGGATAGAGCGCTGCCCTCCGAAGGCAGAGGCCAGAGGTTCGAATCCTCTATGGTCCGCCACTTTCCCCTTTCCCCTTTCCAATTTCGTTGATGCGGCAATGCGCGATACATGCAGATCCCTTTGCGGCGGGCGTATTTTCCTTGTAGGCTTGCATTTCCGGGCAACTGACAAGGACCGCGCGACATGATGATATATGGCTTAAGCACCTGTTCGGTCTGCCAAAAGGCGCAAAAGGCGTTGGAGGCCGAACGCAAAGATGTGCAGTTTCGCGATGTGCGCGCTGATCCGCTGAGCGAGACTGAACTGGCCACGCTGGTTGCGGAATTTGGTGACCGGATTGTGGATCGGACGTCAAATGATTATCGGGCCTTGAATGACTGGCTGAAAAACTCCGAGGTAGAGGCGCAAATATCGGCCAAGCCCAAAGTCATGGCACGTCCCATCATTCACGACGGGGATACCTATTACCTTGGTTGGGATGCGACAGTTCAAAATGCGGTCCTGAAAGGCTAGGGTCTTTAGCCCCGGTTGTGCGTCTGCCATCAAAAGCCTTGCGATTGCGTCCATTTTGATCAGATTGACCGCCCAACCCACGGGAATTGCCCGTTGTTTGTTCAATACATGCCGATACTCAATATTGACAGTTGCTGCGATGTGAACCGCCCCCAGTTTGCCGGAGGCTCCAAAGTAAGTATGGATGGAGCCTATGGAAAAAAGTAACAGAGCAAACCGGTTTTCAACCGAGGTGCGCGCCCGCGCGGTTCGGATGATTTTG
>Ga0115564_10001308_pt1 | contig 23024 bp, 20 predicted proteins | sample COGITO_mtgs_1105_7_FD_88680 | JGI IMG/M metagenome (GOLD analysis project Ga0115564, IMG submission 88680) | Pelagic marine microbial communities from North Sea - COGITO_mtgs_110523 | ecosystem: Environmental > Aquatic > Marine > Epipelagic | place: Germany:Helgoland, sampling site Kabeltonne...
CATTCTCGATTACTAAATCTTTTACAATCCCTAAATCTTCAATAATTCCTGTAAACATGCTTTTAATTCGTTAAATTTGTAAATTCAAAATTACAAACATACACGTCATTTTTAATGGAAAAAGTAGAAAAAATCAAAATAGGGATTTCTATAGGAGATTTAAATGGGATAGGAGGTGAGTTGGTCATCAAGACTTTTGAAGACAAGCGCATGCTCGAGTTTTGCACTCCTATTGTATATGCTTCAGTAAAAACTCTGGCGTTTTTCAAAAGCCACTTTAAAAGTACTCTCGAATTTCATAAGATTAAAAATGCAAGTCAAGCGGTGGACTCTAAGGTGAATTTGGTATCGGTTTGGCATGAAGATGTTAATATCAATTTTGGAGAAGAAGATCAAAAAATTGGGGGTTATGCCATAAAGTCCCTTCAAGCAGCAGTCGAAGATCTTAAAACAGACCAAATAGATGTGCTTGTAACCGCTCCAATTAACAAACATAACATCCAATCTGAGGACTTTAAATTTCCAGGGCACACGGATTATTTAGCTCAAGAACTCGAAGGTGATAGTTTGATGTTTATGGTATCGGATGACCTAAAAGTTGGGTTGTTAACAGATCACGTTCCTGTAAGTGAAGTTTCAAATCAGATTACAGCAGAACTTATAGAAAAGAAAATTTCAATTATATACAACTCCTTAATTCAGGATTTTGGAATTCGAAAACCTCGGATTGCCGTTTTAGGGATAAATCCCCATACAGGCGACAATGGAGTTATAGGTACGGAGGACGATACAGTTTTACGGCCTACACTGGAAGCACTCAAGCAGACAGGAAAACTCGTCTATGGACCGTATTCGGCAGATAGTTTTTTTGGGTCAAAAAACTACAAAAACTTTGATGCAATCGTCGCCACATATCACGATCAAGGATTGATTCCTTTTAAAACTTTGGCTTTTGGGAACGGTGTCAATTATACCGCTGGACTCAACAAAGTACGGACTTCTCCAGATCATGGTACGGCCTATGAGATTGCAGGAAAAGGGGAGGCAGATATCACTTCTTTTAAAGAAGCTATTTTTTCGGGATTGTCTATTTTTAGAAATCGAAAAATGAATCAAATATTAACATCAAATCCATTATTGCGACAGCCAAGAAAGCGATAAATAAAAAAAGCCTTGCATTAGGGTTGCCCTAAATAAAATTTTATATATTTGCAGGCTCAAATATGCGAGACAATGAAGCCACTAAAAGCATTTGACATACAGTTTGTAGGGCTAAAGCTTGGAAAGCATGTTTATGAGTATGATATAGATTATAAGTTCTTTGAGCATTTTGAATATGATGAGTTTAACGCTTCAAACGTTAAAGTTGTTCTAAACCTTGAAAAAAAATCAACCTTTTTAGAGTTGAACTTTCAAGCGGAAGGAACCATTACTATAGATTGTGACCTCACAAATGAACCTTTTGATATGCCGGTTAATACCAGTTTTGATTTAGTGGTTCAGTTTGGAAATGAGTATAATAACGAACATGAGTCGATTTTAATCATCCCTCATGGTGAGTACGAAATTAATGTCGCTCATTACATCTATGAATTAATCATTTTATCGCTACCCCAAAAACGGATTCATCCTGGTGTAGAAGATGGAACTTTAGACTCAGAACTACTCGAAAGACTTAAGGAATTAAGCCCAAAAAGCTTAGAAAATAAACCCCAAAAAGAGGATATTGATCCACGTTGGGACTCATTAAAAAAATTATTAACGGATAAATAATATAGAAAATGGCACATCCTAAAAGAAAAATCTCCAGAACTAGAAGAGATAAAAGACGTACCCATTACAAGGCTACAACGCCTCAAATTGCAACGTGCCCAACAACTGGGGAAGCACATTTATACCATAGAGCACACTGGCACGAGGGTAAATTGTACTATAGAGGACAAGTTTTAGTCGATACAACAGCTGCAGAAGAAAACGTAGCCTAATAGGTCGTATCGTATACAGAATTTAAAAAACGCTCTTTTAAGAGCGTTTTTTTTGTTTAGTGCTCATTTTAAAAAAACGCAAAAAAATTGATTTTTAGGTCTTTTTTAATCAAAAATGAGTATTTTTGACACGTTTTTTGATTGTTTTTGGCATAAATGCTTATAAACCAGTCAATCTAAAATAGAATATATGAGCAAAATCTCAGCAGCAATAACCGCTGTAGGTGGCTATGTACCGGACTTCGTTTTAACCAACAAGATACTTGAGACGATGGTTGATACCAATGACGAATGGATCACGTCAAGAACGGGCATTAAGGAGCGTCGAATTCTAAAAGGCGTCAATAAAGGCACCTCATTTTTAGCAATACAAGCAGCTAAAAACCTTATTCAAAAAAACAATTTAGACCCTACAACTATAGACCTAGTAATCGTGGCTACAGCAACCCCCGATATGAAAGCAGCCTCAACAGCTGCCTTTACGGCTTCAGAAATTGGCGCTTCCAATGCGTTTGCATTTGATATAGATGCCGCTTGCTCTAGCTTTTTATTTGGAATGTCAATAGTAGCTCGTTATATTGAATCTGGGATATATAAGAAAATTCTTTTAATAGGTGCTGATAAAAACTCTTCAATGATTAGTTATGATGACCGCGCAACATGCATCATTTTTGGAGATGGGGCAGGAGCGGTTCTTTTTGAGCCAAACACAGAAGGTTTTGGATTACAAGACGAATACCTTAGAAGTGATGGCGCTGGGCGAGAATTTTTACGTGCGACACATGGCGGATCTTCTAATGCCATTACCGAAGACTCTCTAAAAGAACAAACGCATTTTGTGTATCAAGATGGGAAAACGGTTTTTAAAAATGCAGTTTTCAATATGGCAGATGCCACAGAAAAAATACTGAAACGTAACGATCTTGATAATGATAAAATTGATTGGCTAGTAGCCCATCAAGCCAACAAACGAATTATAGACGCTACCGCAAATCGCATCCAGTTGGACTCTAAGAAAGTAATGATGAATATTGAAAAATATGGCAATACTACTTCTGGGACACTACCATTACTATTAAGCGACTATGAGTCACTATTAAAAAAAGGAGATAATCTAATATTCGCCGCTTTTGGAGGTGGATTTAATTGGGGATCGATATACCTAACATGGGGCTATGATTCTTAGATATATAAACGAACTAACTAAATACTAAAACTATAATTATGGATTTAAAGGAAATTCAAAATTTAATCAAATTTGTAGCCAAATCAGGTACAAGTGAAGTGAAATTAGAAACGGATGATTTCAAAATCACCATCAAAACAGGCTCAGGTGAAACAGTGACTACTGTTGTTCAACAGGCTGCTGTTCCTATGCAGCAACCCGTTATTGCAGCACCAGCACAAGAAGCCGCTCCTGTTCAGGCAGCAGCTCCAGCAGCAGCATCATCATCTGACGATTCAAAATATATTACGGTAAAGTCTCCAATCATTGGAACGTTTTATAGAAGACCTTCTCCAGACAAACCGTTATTTGCAGAAGTAGGACAATCCATAGCAGAAGGCGATGTACTATGTGTCATAGAAGCGATGAAACTATTTAATGAAATAGAGTCTGAAATTTCTGGAAAGATTGTAAAAATTCTAGTGGATGATGCATCACCAGTTGAGTTTGATCAGCCATTATTTTTAGTAGATCCATCATAATAATTGTTTACATTTTTAAAGCGTAAAAGGTATGTTTAAAAAAATACTAGTCGCCAACCGTGGCGAAATAGCTCTAAGAGTTATAAGAACGTGTAAAGAGATGGGCATACAAACCGTTGCTGTGTATTCTACAGCAGACGCTGAAAGTTTGCACGTAAAATTTGCTGATGAAGCCGTTTGTATTGGCCCTGCAGCCAGTAGCGAATCCTATTTAAAAATTGCAAATATCATTGCTGCTGCAGAAATTACTAATGCAGATGCCATTCATCCAGGATACGGGTTTTTATCGGAAAACGCCCGTTTTTCTAAAATCTGTGATGAACATGGAATAAAATTTATAGGAGCCTCTCCAAATATGATTGATCGTATGGGAGATAAGGCCAATGCCAAAGCGACAATGAAAGCTGCAGGCGTACCTTGTGTTCCAGGAAGTGAAGGCGTTATTGAAACTTTTGATGAATGTAAAAAAGTTGCCAAAGAAACTGGCTACCCAGTGATGTTGAAAGCCTCTGCTGGAGGAGGAGGAAAAGGAATGCGTGCCGTTTGGAAAAAAGAAGACCTAAAAGATGCCTGGGATTCTGCACGACAAGAATCAAAAGCCGCTTTTGGAAACGACGACATGTACATGGAAAAACTCATTGAAGAACCAAGACATATTGAAATTCAAATTGTTGGAGATTCTAATGGAAAAGCCTGTCATTTGTCAGAAAGAGATTGCTCGATTCAGCGCCGTCATCAAAAATTAACAGAAGAAGTGCCGTCACCATTTATGACCTCAGCTCTCAGAAAAAAAATGGGAGAAGCTGCAGTCAAGGCAGCAGAATATATCAAGTATGAGGGTGCCGGAACCGTTGAATTTTTGGTAGATAAACACCGAAATTTCTTTTTCATGGAAATGAATACACGTATCCAAGTGGAGCATCCAATTACAGAACAAGTAATTGATTTTGATTTGGTTCGTGAACAAATTTCTGTTGCTGCAGGCGTACCGATTTCTGGAAAAAACTATACTCCAAAGCTACATTCTATTGAATGTAGAATAAATGCTGAAGATCCGTTTAACGACTTTAGACCCTCACCAGGAAAAATAACAAACTTGCACTCACCAGGAGGGCACGGTGTGCGTTTAGATACTCACGTTTATGCAGGATATAGCATTCCGCCGAATTATGACTCTATGATTGCCAAGCTTATTACAACTGCTCAAACAAGAGAAGAAGCAATTAGCAAAATGAAACGTGCGTTAGACGAATTTGTTATTGAAGGCATCAAAACAACGATTCCATTTCACCGTCAATTGATGGATCATCCCGAATATATTGCGGGTAAATACACTACCAAATTCATGGAAGACTTTAAAATGGAAGTCTCCAATTAACCATAAACTCCGAATTACAATTCGGAGTTTTTTTTATTCCAAAACTCAACACGAATTACCACGATAAAAAGTCGTAATTTTAAAGCATGAATTTATCATATTGGGAATTACAAACATGGCTTAGGAATGTCGATTTCACTATCGTTGGAAGTGGAATCGTTGGTTTGAGTACGGCGCTTCAACTTCAACAAAAGTTGCCGAAAGCCAAAATAGTAATTCTTGAAAAAGGATTATTTCCACAAGGTGCAAGTACCAAAAACGCTGGGTTTGCTTGCTTTGGAAGCTTGAGTGAAATTTTGCAGGATTTACAATCCCCCACCTCTGATGAGGTTGTTGCTCTAGTTAAACAGCGTCACGATGGGCTTCAACTTTTGAGAGCGACCCTAGGAGACGATAATTTGTCCTATAAGCAATTGGGCGGATATGAATTATTTTTAGAAAAAGACCGTCCCCTTTATGAAACATGTTTACAACAGATAAAAAACATTAATACGCTTCTCAAACCGATTTTCAAAGCCGAAGTATTTTCAAACGTAACCAATAGTTTTGGGTTCACAAAGGTTCAAGACAATTACATTCGAAATCAATTTGAAGGTCAAATTGATACGGGAAAGATGATGCAAGCATTGATTAGAAAAGCCCAGAAGCAAGGAATTATTATTTTGAATAACACCACGGTGGAGTCGTATATAGAAGACGTCAATACAGTCGCTATTAAAACAAATCATTTTGAGTTTTCGTCTACAAAGTTGATTATAACAACCAATGGATTTGCACAACAATTGCTTAAAGAAGATATCCAGCCAGCGCGGGCTCAAGTTTTAATCACCAAACCAATTCAAGACTTACATATTAAAGGAACATTTCATTTAGATTGTGGGTATTATTATTTCAGAAATATTGATAATCGTATTCTTTTAGGTGGTGGTCGAAACTTGGATTTTGCGACAGAAACAACCACAAAATTTTCCCAAACGGAACGCATTCAAACTGCATTAGAAGCCTTACTTGCAGGCACAATCCTTCCAAATACGCCTTTTGAAATAGAGCATCGATGGTCAGGAATCATGGGGGTTGGGGCTCAAAAAACCCCAATTGTAAAGCAGTTATCAAACCACACATATTGTGGGGTTCGAATGGGAGGCATGGGCGTTGCCATTGGCAGTATTATTGGAAAGGAAGTGTCGGCGTTAATCTAGAAAACAGTAACGTCCAGGATTAGCCATTAAGCGCCTCAACGATTTCAACTTTTCCTGCCATCATTTCTTTTAGCAAGGCTTCAATACCACTTTTAAGCGTAAATGTAGAGGAAGGACAGCCGCTACAAGCACCTTGTAAAATTACTTTTACTGTTTTTGTGGGCGCGTCATAAGATTCAAATAAAATGTTTCCACCATCACTAGCAACAGCAGGCTTGATGTGCTGTTCTAAAATATTTATAATCTCTTTTGAGGTATCGTCTAACGTTTCGTAAGTGTCGTCCAATTGGGCGGTTGTTTTCTCCAAAACTTTGGCAGCAGAAGCTGTTACCATTTCTTTACCCTCCTCTATGTAGGACTTCATAAACTCTCTTAACTCTAGTGTAATGGCATCCCACTCCACAATATCAAATTTTGTGACTGACACGTAATTTTTATCGATAAAAACCGCTTTTACAAACGGGAACTGAAAGAGTGCTGTTGCAAAAGGGGATAGTTTAGCGTCTTCTATTGATGTGAATTCAAAAGTTTGAGACACTAAGTTTTTATTGGCTACAAATTTTTGAACTCCAGGGTTGGGCGTACTTTCTGCGTAAATCGTAACGGGGTTTTTCTTTTTTGACTCAGTTGTGACAACCACGCCTCCTTCATTTAAGTAGTTTTCTATTTGTTCACCAACTTCTGTTTGTACAGCGCTCCACTCAACAATGTCATAGCGTTCAATGGCTACAAAGTTTACTGAAATGTATACTTTTTTCACAAAAGGAAGATGAAAAAGTTGTTGGGCTAAAGGCGAATTTTTAGCGTCATCAATATTTGAGAATTCAAAACTCTCGTATTTTGTAAGGAATGAATCCGTTTCAAACTTTATGATTTTCGGATTACTAGTTTCGTGAATTGATAGAGTAATTTTTTTCATGTATTTTTTTTACGTTCACAGGTGTCTGCCAAACAGTATTAAGTTCAATCTAAATCATTTTTTGGGTTTAGGGACACATAGGAAGGCTTAATTTTTCTGCAAAGATAATAAAGATAATTAGCTTATTTCTGTATATTTGGAATGTGTCCCAAATAAATTTTAAGAATGAAATTTTTATTTTCTGCGTTCTTTACTATTTTTAGTTGCATTGCTTTTGGGCAAGACTTAATTATGCAGAATGGTACATTCACGCAATGCTCAGGCGTGCTACTAGATTCAGGTAGTAATTTAACGTACTCAAGTGATGAGAATTATACACTTACGATTTGTCCTCAGAATGCAAATCAATCCACCCAATTAAACTTTACCAGCTTCAGTACGGAAGCCAATACTGATGTTCTTACTATTTTTAATGGTCAATCCACTTCAGACCCAGTTATAGGCACTTATTCGGGAACTGTTAATATAGGAATCGTACAAGCATCAAATATTTCTGGCTGTTTAACCTTACAATTTGTCAGTAATGGTAGTATAGACGCCGATGGGTGGTCGGCAAATATATCGTGTAACACCTCTCCATGTCAAACTATAGTTTCTCAAATTGATACGGCTGATCCAGCTCCAAATACAGAGGGATATATACTTGCGTGTTTAGATGAGGAAATCACTATTTCTGGGAGTGGTCAGTTTAGCAATAGCAGTCTTGGCGCCATCTACGAATGGGATCTTGGAGATGGAAGAACTCTAAGTGGTCAAAAAGTAAAGTTTTCCTATGATAAACCCGGAGTATATTTTGTAAACCTTAATATCATAGACTCCAATAGCACTGGTGGCCCTATAGTTTGTAAAAACATAAATGCCTTAAATCAAGTTATTCAAGTGGCTCCCCCCTCAGATCTTACCAAAACATCGGCTGCTGCATTAACACTATGTTATGGTGAATCAACCACCATTGAAGGTGTTGCTGAAGCAGTTCCTTATTTTAGTGAATGCACTCCACCAATGAGTGAAGAAACTTTTTTGCCTGACGGTAGTGGTTCTGTTTATGAAACCGCTATTACGGTGGATTGTTTTAATTCTAACCAAACCTTAGACAACATAAATCAGTTAACTGAAATTTGTTTAGTCATGGAACACTCATTCTTAGGAGATCTAACCATAGAAATTATATCTCCTTCAGGACAATCCGTAAGGCTTCACGATCGCGAAGGAGAATCCGCAAATTTAGGAATTCCGTGGGCTACAGGCCCCCTTGACGAAAAAAGTAATAATTTGACAGCTGGTCAAGGCTATAATTATTGTTTTGTTCCAGGAAATACATTCCCCACTTTAGCCGCTGGTATTCTACCCAACGGGACTTTTCCTAGTGAAAATGGCCCAGATACTTATAGAGACTTCTTTGTGCCAGCAGGAAATTATTCACCTGTGAGTCCTTTAAACCGTCTTTTAGGCTCACCTTTAAATGGAGATTGGACAATTCGAGTTACAGATAATGCGGTTCAAGATAACGGATATATTTTTTCATGGGAGCTAAACTTTGATCCAGCACTACAACCCTCTACCCTTTCCTTTACCCCTACACTAAGTTCTCAAATGTGGGATCCGGATAGTAGTATAATTAATACTTCTGCTGATACCATTACTGTTCAACCCCCAACAGACGGTACATTTTGTTATACCTATCGTGTTGTGAACGATTTTGGTTGTGAAAATATAGCAGAAATTTGTGTCGAAGTTTTACCAGAACTAATTTATGCGACTCCAAAGGATTTATTTGGCTGTGTCACACCAGGTTCTAGTTCTTATGTTTTTGACCTCAATCAAAATAACGCCATAATATTTGCACCAACGCCCAATGCTTCTGATTTTGTCTTAACGTATCATAGATCTCAGAACGCGGCAGATTTTGATCTCGATCCAATTTCACCTGCTGAAGCTTCAGCTTTTACAGGTATTAAAGATCAAATTATTTATGCTCGTTTTGAATACAAGAATTCGGGCTGCTATGAGACCGTTTCGTTTGTGCTTAATATATTCGATCAACCCTCTATTTTATCTGTAGGGGATTATAAGTTGTGTGATAACGCTTTAGATGGAAACGACTCTAATGGAGTAGTAGAATTTGACTTAAGCACCAAGGTTTTCGATGTTTTAGGCAGCCAAAGTGCTTCAGATTTTGCGGTTAAATTTTATTATGATCAGCCCTCTGCAGATGCAGGAGTGTTAGGCACCGATATTACAACAGTAGTTCAAAACACCTCTAATCCACAACAACTATTTGCTCGAATCGAAAATAAGCTTAACACCAACTGTTTTGAGACGACAAGTTTTCAATTGATCGTAAATCCACTCCCAGAAGTAGATTATGAAGTTTCTCTTAAACAATGTGATACAGATACAGATGGAATCACAGATTTCAATTTAATAGAAGCCAATCCATTAATATCTGCGAACTACATAAACGAAACATTCACTTACTACCGTACTGAGGCAAAGGCGAATTCGGGTTTATTAGGGGATCAAATAACTACTCCAACTGCATACGCTAATCCAACTTCATTAAACAGTGTCATTTACGCAAGAGTAGAAACAGTTTATGGCTGTTTTAGAATTTCTAAAGTCAACTTAGTGGTAGGAGCCACACTTATTCCATCGTCTTTTCAGTTAGACTACTTTGTTTGTGACAACACAGCAGCAGACAATGATAACTCTAATGGTATAGCCACATTTGATTTTAGTGATGCGACAGCTAAAATACTTGCAATTTTTCCAGCTGGACAAGATCTAAAAGTAACGTATTACACTTCAGAATCTGACGCCTTAGCAGAGCTCAATTCAATACCGGACGTCAGCAATCACAGAAATATCGGAAGCCCTTCCGTCCAAAAGATCTTTGCACGGGTTGATAGTAATGATGTCAATGCCTGTTTAGGACTCGGTCATCATATTACACTAAATGTTGAGGCTCTTCCCCAAAAAATCGGAGTAAAAGACTATAAGTTATGCAGTGACACCAACCAGGCCACCTTTGATTTAACCACTAAAACCTCCGAAATTCAAGGCAGCCAAGTTACTCCAATTTTGATCAGTTATCACTTAAGTGAACAAGATGCGGAAAATAACATTCCTATTTCTTCAGATTTGACCACGTATACCAATACGTCAAACCCCCAAACCATTTACGTACGGGCACAGTTTGATCCCAATAACAATATGAATTTAGATGCTCGCGAATGTGTACGAACCGATATACGCTTTGATTTGATTGTGAATTTGAATCCGGTACTTGTTACACCCAAGCCTATAAGTTTGTGTAGCGATCAAATAACTACCCTTTACGATTTAACTCTTCGAAAAGATGAGATCACAGCAAATGACCCCACCATCGTTCTAAGTTATTTTGAATCCCAAACAGATTTAGACACGAATAATCCAATTGTAGATCCAACGGCCTATAACAACACTGTCCTTTCAAAGACTATTATCGTTCTAGCTAAAGGAGCTAATCAATGTACGTCCACAACTCAACTCAAATTAAATACCATTTTATATGCAGCATTAAATATTATGCCTGCGCCGATAGAAGAGTGTGAAATTGATAATGACGGATTTCATATTTTTGATATTAGGGAAAGAGAGACAGCAATTTTAAACGGCTTAAAAGCTAAAGATTTTGAATTTAGGTATTACGAAAATGAAATGGACGCCTTAGCAGGAAATATTGACACCATTTTGAACCTTACAAACTTTGAAAATAAGACTAAGCTCACTCAAGAAATTTATGTGCGTGTCAAACCACTAACAAACCCTTGTTTTGTCATAATTCCACTTACCTTAATTGTTAATCCAGTACCAGAAATACAACTTTCGGAGCGCTATGTATTGTGTTTAGACAAAAATGATCAGACGATCACAGCTATAAATGATGCTTTTTTGCCAAATCCTCCCCTCGACACACAATTAAACACTATAGAGTATAGTTTTCAATGGTATATGGGTAGTATAGAAGAAGTAAACACAGATCCAAATACGGTTATAATTCCAGGAGCCACAGAGGCTACTTTTTTCCCTAATTTAGCAGGGATCTACACTGTAATGGTTACTAACCGAACATCCGGTTGTAGCCTACCATCTAGCACCGAAGTAGTGAGTTCGTATCCGCCTGAAAATATAGATGTTACGTTGCTCTCGGAAGTATTTTCTGATCAGAATACTATAGAAGTTGTAGTAACGGGGAAGGGCAAATACGAGTACAGAGTAGATTATGGGCCTTGGCAAAAAGAGACCGTATTTACTAATGTTGGCATTGGAGAACACCTCATTTACGTTAGAGACCTTTTAAATTGTAATATAATTTCACAAAAGAAAACAGTAATCGGTTTCTCTAAGTACTTCACACCAAATGGAGATGGATATCACGACACTTGGAATATCGTAGGAATCACTAAAAAACTTAATGTAAAAATTTATATATTTGATCGCTTTGGAAATCTTTTAAAACAGCTTAGCCCCACAGCTCAAGGTTGGGATGGCAGTTTTAATGGTACTCCATTACCAGCAAGTGATTATTGGTTCAGAATTGATTATACGGAACCCATAACAGGAAAAACGAACACTTTTAGATCACATTTCACCCTTAAAAGATAGGATTTATGATAGGATTTACTAAAAATATTTTGAAATTGGCTATTCTGACAATATCCTCCCAGTTTATGTCAGCCCAAGAAGGCTTACCACTATATTCTGATTATCTTACAGATAATTATTATTTGCTTCATCCCTCAATGGCTGGTGTTTCTAATTGTAATAAAATACGCCTTACAGGTCGCCAACAGTGGTTTGGTGAAGAAGATGCTCCTAGCTTACAAACGATGAGTATAAATGGACGTATCGGAGAGTCTTCTTCTGGTGTTGGCGCCATATTTTTTAATGATAAAAACGGGTACCATTCGCAATCAGGGGCCTATCTGACCTATGCACATCATCTGTTATTTTCTAGAAACACCATAGATTTAAACATGCTGTCATTTGGTTTGAGTGCTGGTTTAATTCAATATAAGTTAGACGAAACGGCTTTCAGGGAGTTTGATCCCATTATTTCTGGGATAGAGCAAAGCGCCTCTGAGTTTAATGTTGATCTTGGATTTTCTTATCATTTTATTGATTTCTATGCGCATGCTACCGTAAAAAATATGTTAGCTAATGAAGGAGTCAACATTAATGAACAATCCGTAAGCTATGACAACCTCAGAACCTATTTATTATCTCTTGGAAATGTGTTTTCTAAATTTGGCAGCGATTGGAGCTACGAACCGTCTTTTATGCTTGCCTATAAAGACGCTACTAGCGAAGCATTTGTTGACATAAACCTAAAAGTAAGTAGAGAATTCAGTTCTGGAAATGTCTTTGCAGGACTTTCATATAGAAGGAGTTTTGATGGGGCTGAGTTTTCTAATGGTGATGGTATCAGCAGCCAAAAACTACAGTATTTCACTCCAATAATAGGGACAAAGTACAATGATTTTGTATTTGCATATACCTATTCATACCAAGCAAATTCGGTAGTTTTTAATAATGGAGGCTATCACCAAGTCACCCTAGGCTATAATTTTGGTTGTAAAAAAGAAAAGTATGAGTGTAACTGCCCTAGTGTAAATTAAAGCTAAAAGTCAAGTTTTTGCAGAGTTGTATGCTCTATATTCAATAGTGATGCAATGATCTTTTTTTCACCATTAGTGTAAAACTTCTGCCTACTACCCGAAATTTCAGTATTTAATAAAGCCGTAGTTTCCAAGATTGATTTTGTTTGTAAAGCGACCGCTTTTCCGGAATCAATAATTTTGACATTAGCAGGAATTAGTTGTTCTAAAATAGGAGTCAGAAAATGATAATGTGTACACCCTAAAACTAAATAATCGATGTTTGCCGCAAGCATAGGTTTGAGATAGCTTTGTAATAAGCGCTTCATTTCCTCACTGTAAAGATTGCCGTTCTCGATTAACTCTACAATGCCATTTCCTTCTTGTTCTACGACCAATAAATCACTAGAATATAGTTCTGAAGTTTTGTGAAACAATTGACTGCTAAGCGTCCCTTTGGTTGCTAAAATCCCTATGGCTTTAGATGTAGATTGAAGTGCAGCGGGTTTAATGGCTGGCTCAATTCCAATAAAAGGGATAGCATAGGTGTTTCGTAAGGTATCAATAGCATTCGTTGTTGCGGTATTACACGCCACCACAACAAGTTTACAGCCTTGGTTAACGAGCCATTCTGTGTTTTTAATGGAAAGAGAAATGATCGCGTCTTTACCCTGTGGACCATAGGGCGCATTTTTTGAGTCCGATAGGTATAAGGTTGATTCCATCGGGAGTAACTGATGGATCTCATCCCAAATAGAAAGACCCCCTACACCTGAATCAAATATGCCAATAGGTTTTGAACTCATATAGTACAAAAATAGAAAAGCTGCTCCAAAGGAAGCAGCTTTTTATAAACTATTTCTGCGGTGGTTTTAAAACCCTAATTCAGTTTTTACATCGTTCAACAAATCGGTACCTCCAGCAAAAATAATACCTTGACCTTGAGAAGCGTCTAGTACATAATCAAAACCTTTAGCTTTTCCGACTTTTAGAATAGCATTTTTTGCTTTTTCAGTGATAGGTTTTAGTAAATCAAATTCCTTTTTCTGCAAGTCTTGCTGCGCCTGACTCTGGTACTGACGAATTCCTTGCTCCATGCTCTGAACTTCTTGTAAACGCTTACCGTTTTCTTCATCAGTTTTAGTAGCCGATTCACCATCATACTGTTTTATTTTATTCTGTAATTCAGTTGCCATTGCTTGGATGTCAGTTTCATAGGTTTTAGCCAATTTCTCTAGCTCAGCTTTAGCACTCTTCATTTCTGGCATAGCTTCTACTAGCTCTTGTGTATTAATATGCGCTACTTTTGTTTGAGCTTGAGCAGTAAAGCTTGTTGCAACAAAAAGCGTAGTTGCTAATAATAAAGATTTTAAATGTTTCATTGTAATTGTGTTTATTGTTTAATTTATTTTATTTATTGTTTCGAATACTATCTCTTTTTTTCTTCAGCGCTTCAAGTCGTGCTTTACGTTCAGCTAAAGCCTGTTTTTTCTTATCTTCTAATGCTTTTTTGCGAAGCGCTCTATCACTAAGCTTTTCAGAGGAATTAGCAGTGGTGTTGTCTTGGGTTGTTTTTTTGTCGTCTTCTTGGACGGAATCTTTGGTGTTTTCTATTTCACTATCCGTAGCAACGACAGTGTTTTTTATTTCAGAAGTTTGAGTTTTTTTTGCATTTCTACGTTCTAAGGCCTTTTGTTTTTTTGCTTCTAGAGCCTTTCTACGATCTTCCTGTAATTTTTTCTTTTTAGCTTCAAGTTCTTTTTTTCGCGCAACAGCAGGATCAATAGTTTCAAGACTTTCTGCAGTCGTAGATTGAGATTGATCTATAGTATTTTCTGTGTTAGAGTCTGAGCTATTATTATCTGTGCTTGTTGCGGCTGTAGTTCGACCTGCTCTTGCATTTTCACGCTCCAAAGCTTTTTGTTTTTTAGCTTCTTGTGCTTTGTTACGAGCATCAATTTTTTTCTGTCGCCTTTGTTCTAGTAGTAATTCTCGCTCAGCCTTTCGTTGATCTAGAAGTTTTTGACGTTCACTTTTAGAGGAATCTACTTCTTCTACAATAATTTCTTCTTCTTCCGCCTCTTTTCGTTCGCTTCTTGTTTCCGCTTGTGTTCTTTTAGACGCTCTGTTTATAGTTTTCAGTATACGATCACTAATGTCGTAACGATCTGCAGAATAAAGCATTACAACATCAGCAGCCTTATCAAAAATAAAATCATATTTTTTTGAGGCCGCAATTTCTTGAACCGCTGCAAAAATTTGGTCTTGTATCGGTTGGCTCAATTGCTGTTTTTGAATCCTTAAGTCCCCATTGGGACCAAAACGTTTTTGTTGATAATCGAGGATTTCATTTTCGATAATTTGAAGATCTTCTTCGCGTTCAGAAATGAGCTCATTAGTTAAGAGAATTCGCTCATTATTTAGTTGCTTTTTTTGATCCTCCAAATCACTTAAGCGTGTTTCAATCTCGCTTTTCCATTTTTGAACTTTAGAATCTAATTGCGATTTAGCATCAGCATATTCAGTGATGTTTTCTAAAATATACTCAGTATCAATGTAGCCAATTCGGACGCTTCTTTGGGCATAAATTGAAGTACTCAACAAGCAAATAAAAAGTAGAATAGTTACTTTTTTAAGGGAGAATAACGTTATGAATTTTAGGTTTAACAAGTTCATCTTTCAATGTTTTCAGATTATTGGAGTTTTTCGATAATCTATGGTTTTCAAATTAACGAAATAAATTTTAAAATATTTCAATTCAACACTATTCATTATGCATGTTTTAAGAAAATACCGTGCCAAAGGTTAAAATTGCTGTCCAATAATAAAATGAGTTTCCCAACCATTCTTGATATTTTGTCCTGGTAATGGATCAAATCCATGTCCAAAATCGATCCCTAATAAGCCAAAAGCAGGCATAAATAGTCGTAAGCCAACTCCTGCAGATCGATTTATTGAGAACGGATTAAAATCTTTAAAATCATTATATGAGGCACCACCTTCTAAAAAGGCAAGTGCGTATATTTTGGTTTGTTGCGCCAGTGTAATAGGATGTCTTAACTCTAACGAAAATTTATTATAAATTGATCCTCCATCTTGGTTAGAGAGCGATTGGTTAGGATAACCTCTTAACGCAATAGTTTGTCGTCCATCTAGGCTGTAAGTCCCCAATCCATCTCCTCCAAGAAAAAAGCGCTCAAAAGGAATCACACCACGATCATTATTGTAAGCTCCTAAGAAACCGAATTCAAATGAGGGTTTTAAAATTAATTTTCCAGCAATTTTAGTGTACCAATCCCCTTTAAAATTGATTTTATAAAACTCCAACCATTTATAGCGTTCTTGATCAATTTCACTTACTCGAGTAGAGGCATTATTTCGCTCGTCTATTTCAGAAGGATTAGTACTAGCTGAATAGCGAGAGATAATATCTAACTGTGCCTCCCTTTCATTTTTTAAACTTGTATAATCAATGTCACTGAACGAAGAGTAAGGTAAGCTAAATTTTGCACTGACACTAAAGTTCGATCCGCCTTCAGGATAAATCGGGTCATTAAATGTATTATTTCTGCTCAGACCAACTGTATAAGCGAGATTGTTGGAATTTCCATTTCCGAAAGTGAATAAGCCAGTGTTATAATTATTTAAGTCATAGTACTGAAAGCTTAACGCTTGGGATAATACAAAATAATCATCTGGGACAGATAGTTTTTTTGCAATTCCAATAGTTAGCCCTGTTATGTTAAAGCTTCTATTTTTGTCAGCATTTCGAGTTGCTGGATTATATAAAAATTGTTTTGTTTGAGAGAGTGATGTAGAAAACTGTACAGGCTTTTCTCCACCAAGCCAAGGTTCGGAAATTGACAAACTATAGGTTTGAAAAAATCGACTGGCTTGTAAACGGAGTGCTAGGCTTTGGCCATCACCCATAGGGAAAGGCTTGTAAGCTTCTTTATTAAAAAGATCTTTCATTGCAAAGTTATTGAACGATAGCCCTAAGGTTCCAATGAATCCACCACCACCATAACCACCTTGCAATTCGATTTGGCTAGCTCCTTTTTCAACAACAGTATAATTAACGTCTAATGTACCATCCGTTGGATTTACATTTTTTAAGTCTGGTGAAATTTGTTGTGCATCAAAATAACCAAGTTGTCCAAGTTCACGAATGGTTCTTACAATATTACTTTTGCTATAAAGCTGTCCTGGACGCGTTCGAAGCTCTCTGTAGATCACAGCATCATTTGTTTTATCATTTCCAGAAACTGAAATATTTTTGAAATACGCTGGCTTCCCTTCAGTAACGCGTATTTCCATATCAATGATATTGCCGTCTGTTTTCACTTCAACAGGTGTTATTGTGGAAAACAAATAGCCATTATTCTGATATAAATTTGTCAAATCAAAAGCATCTGGATCTGAAGTGTCTGCGATTCTTTTTTCTAATTCAACTCCATTATAGGTATCTCCCTTTTTAATTTTTAAAACTTGGTTGAGTTGTGAGTCTGAGTACACGGTATTTCCCAGGAAATTAATGACCCCATAATAATATTTCTCGCCTTCCTCTACATCAATTGCTAGCGTGATTGTGTTATTGTTGTTTACAATGAGCGTATCTGAAATAATTCGAGCATCTCTGTATCCTTTTTCTTTATATTTATCGACGACACTTTGTAAATCTTCACTGTAGTCTGCTTCTATATATTTAGAACGTTTAAGAACACGAAGAGGGTTTTTCTGTTTGGTGTTTTTCATTGCCTTACGCAGTTTTTTGGCGCTTAATTTGTCTGCTCCGGTGAAGGCGATACTTTTTATTTTTATTTTCTGACCTTTATCAATTCTTACTAGCATGTCCACTCTAGACTTGGCAACAGAATCGATTACTTTGGTTGTTGTAACGGTCGCTTTGGTATTTAAAAACCCTAACTTTCTATATTTACTTTCAAGATAGTTTTTGGTTGTGGTTATCAAATTTTCGGTAACCTTTACACCTGAAGTGAGGTTATTTTCATCAATAATCTCTTTTACTTTCCCTTTTTTTACACCAACTATTTTAACCTCTTTTAATTCGGGCAAATCATTTAAGGCCACTTCTAAGTAAACATTACGACCTTCTGTTTTGGTTGCAAAAACTTCAATACTACTAAATAAATTCGAATCCCATAATTTTTTGATCGCAGCGCTTATTTTTACGCTTCCAGGAATTATGACCGTTTCTCCTTTTCGTAGTCCAGAATAGGTCAGGATAGTTTCCGCACCATAAGCTGTTTGTCCAGTGACCGTAATATCTGCGATAGTAAACTCTGAAATTGATGGGTTATTTTGTTGGGACAACACTGCAAAACTGCTTAAAAGTAAGCAAAAGCAAAGGATTGTATTTTTATATCTAAAAGCTCTGTTAATTAAGCTGTTCACTTGTTTTTCCAAATCGTCTTTCTCTTTTTTGATAATTTATTATGGCTTCGTACAAGTTTTCATTTGTAAAATCGGGCCAATATACATCAGTAAAATATAATTCTGCATAAGCAATCTGCCATAACAGAAAATTACTGATGCGTTTCTCACCACTTGTACGGATTAATAAATCAACATCTGGCAAATTCTGGGTGTAAAGATGCTGATTAATTAGCGTTTCATCAATTTTTTCAACTGAAATTATATTATTTTTAACTTTTTCACTTATTTGTCGTGTCGCATTTACAAGTTCATCTCTAGAGCCATAGCTCAATGCTAGGGTCAAGGTCATTCGAGAATTGTCTTTAGTTTCAGCCATGACATGTAACAATTCTTTTCTAACTTTTTCGGGGAGGTGCTCAAGATTTCCAATAGCATTTAATCGAATACTATTTTTTTGCATTGTATTTATTTCTTTTCTCAATGAAGAAATTAAAAGTTGCATTAAGGTTTTAACCTCCAACTTTGGGCGATTCCAATTTTCGGTGGAAAATGCATACAATGTTAAGTTTTCTATACCGAGTTCAGCACAGGTCTCAACGGTAGTTCTTACAGATTTAGTTCCATTTTCATGTCCAAACACTCTGTGGAGGCCTTTTTCTTTTGCCCAGCGTCCATTTCCATCCATGATGATGGCAATGTGCTTGGGAAGATTTTGCAAATGAATACTAGTTTTAAGGCTCATATTAAAAGTCACAATAACAAGGTTTTCTACCAAAGGTGTAAGTTAATGTAAAACCACTAAACATATACCAATCGGTATTATTAAAATTACCAAAACGCATTCTTTTTTTCAAGTTATCAGGTTCTGGATCATTTCCGTCGATGCTGTCAGAAAATGAATAGCGTGCTCCAACCTCGATAGCAATAATAATATGTGGAGTCAATGTTGTTTTTACACCAAGCGTGATGGGAATACCAAAAGTATTACTTTTTGTTTGCTCTGAAACTAAATCAGTACTCGAAAAATAAAAATTGGGATGATTTAGGATACTTATTCCTGTGTAAAGGTAGGGTGTTGTTAACGGTACAGCCGAATGTAAATCGAAATCTAAAAAATTAAACTCAATTCCAAGAGACGCTTCTAAGGCTCCTGCACTAAAAGAGTATCCGCGTAATTTTCTTCTAGGATCACTTGATTCTACATCATTTGCGGACAATTTGGTATAAATTAGACTCGCTCTAAAAGCGTGCCTCTGACTTCTATTCCATTTTATAACACCACCAAAAGCGGGCTCATTTGGGTTAATATATGTCGTGGAACCTACATCTCCAATAAAATTGCTACCCCCAATAAAACCGCCTATTTCATAAATTTGAGAAAAACTCAAAGCAGAAATAAAACAAATACATATGTTGATTAAAATTAGTTTCATTGTAATTTCAAAGGCTGCAAATATAAGAATTTAGAGGGCTAACAAATAATTGTTTTCTCGCTAATCACTAAACTTGATTTTTGAAGATATATTGCTTAATTGCGTGGGTCTGCTCCCCAAAGTAGTTTTTTGCGCAGTGTTTCCACAAATCCATCGGCTTCTAATTCAATCATATGAACATAAAAAGGCGCTTTTTGAATGGTAATAGTGGTGTTATTTTCTAAAGTATTAATTCTTGAATCCAGTGAAACAAGGTGCTGGTTTTCTCGACCACTTACTTTTAACTTAATAATTTTATCACTTGAAATTACCAACGGTCGAGCATTCAGATTATGAGGCGCAATTGGGGTGAGAACCAAACTGTCGGATTCAGGAAGAATCACGGGCCCTCCACAACTTAAGGAATAGCCTGTGGATCCTGTAGGAGTAGAAATAATGAGACCGTCTGCCCAATATGAGGTCAGGTAGTCGTCGTCTAACCATGTTTCAACAGAGATCATTGATGTGGTGTTTTTTCGGCTTACAGCAATTTCATTTAATGCAAAATCTAAATCCAAAGCTGCGGCGTTGCTATCGGTACCTATTGTTAGCAAACTCCGTTTAGAAATTCTATAATTCCCCTCAAAAATTTCGTCCATTGCTTTATGAATGGTGTTCATCGGTATGGTTGCCAAAAACCCTAAACGTCCCGTATTGATCCCTACAATTGGAATATTCAAGTTTTTTACAAATGTTATGGCCCTTAAAATAGTGCCGTCGCCTCCGATACTAATCAGTAAGTTGAAGGAAGCTTCTAAGACCTCAAACGTGTCAAACGAATACGCCTCAATGTCAATGTCAGAATCCGCTGAAATGGAGGTATGGAAGTTTTTTTCAAAAACAACTTTGGCATCACGTTTTGTGAGATACGCGATTAGTGTTTGAATTGTGCTTTTTGAGCGTTCATTATAAAGGGGGCCGTAAACAGCGATTTTCATTTCAGGTATTTTTTTACTTATATATTTAAATAGTTGTCTAAGTACGCCGATCGTTCTTTAAGAGTTTTCAAAAACGTATCGTCTTCATGACCGGAAATAATCGTATAACCGTATCGTCTAAAGTCTTGTAAAATTGCACTTAATCCTATGTTTCCGATTTTAAGTGTAATTTGTGTCAAGTCGTTTTCTTTTTTGGAGATAAAGGCCCCTAATATTGTGGCGTCATTAGATTCTACAATTTGACTAATTTCGCTAAAAGAAAAATCAGTATTCCCTTTTTCAACTACGATAAATCCGCCGTGTTCCGAAAAAAACGGCGTCTTATTAAACAATGAAATTATATCAATTAATTGGTAATAACCAATGTAATTGTTATCGGCGTCCAAAACAGGCATGATATTACAATTGTTCTGTGCAAATGCTTCCAAAACATCTAACCACAAAGAAGAATCTCTAACATAAAAACCTTCCACGGCATAGAACACTTCTGAAAGCGGTTGGTCGGGTTCAAAACAATAGGCATCCGTTTCCGATAAGCATCCTAGATAGACCTGATCTTTTAAGATTGGAACATGGGAGTAGGTTAGTTGTTTGAAAATAGTCTGTACCTCCGCTACAAGTGTGCTAGGACTTGATGGGCTTAGATCATTTATAATAAATTGATTTAAAGGCATGAGTTCATTTATAATCAGATGCAAATTAATCAAAAATAATAGACTTTAAGCGTTAAGTACTTTGTATTTTTGTTTCAAATTTAATTTTAATGACAAAGTTAAGCGTAAATATCAATAAGATCGCGACTCTACGAAACTCAAGAGGTGGAGACACACCCAATGTTGTTCAGTTTGCCAAAGATGTTCAGGAGTTTGGTGCACAAGGCGTCACAATTCATCCGCGTCCAGATCAACGTCATATTCGATACCAAGATGCCTACGATTTAAAACAAGTCGTACATACAGAGTATAATATTGAAGGAAATCCGATTCCAGAATTTATAGATATGGTACTTAAAATTAACCCAACACAGGTTACTTTAGTGCCAGATGCCGAAGATGCAATCACTTCAAATGCAGGTTGGGACACAATTAAGCACAAAGGATTTTTAACGGAAATCATTCAAGAATTTAAGCAAAATGATATTCGAACCTCTGTGTTTTTAGATCCAAACCTAACACAAGTTGATGGCGCAAAGGCAACTGGAACCGACCGTATCGAATTGTACACTGAGGCTTTTGCACATCAATATGCGCTCGGTAATAAAGATGCGATGATGCCATATACTGAATGTGCGCAACACGCTATGCAATTAGATCTCGGTTTAAATGCAGGTCATGATTTGTCCCTCGATAATATTAAATTTTTTAAAGAAAATGCTCCAGGACTTCTAGAAGTTTCTATTGGACATGCGCTCATTTCGGAGAGTTTGTATTTAGGGATAGATAATGTGATCAACATGTATTTGAATAAATTAAAATAATGCTTTTACATTCAAATCGTATTGGAGAAGGCCCTCCATTTATTATACTTCATGGGTTTTTGGGAATGGGAGACAATTGGAAAACACTTGCAAAGCAGTTTTCAACTTTAGGGTTTCAAGTTCATCTTGTAGACCAACGAAACCATGGCCGCAGTTTTCATGATTCCGAATTTAATTATGAGGTATTAGCCCAAGATTTGAAAGCCTATTGTAGCCATCACAACCTAAAAAACATCGTTCTTTTAGGGCATTCTATGGGCGGAAAAACAGCCATGCTTTTTGCAGCACTTTATCCAGAACTAGTTTCAAAATTGATTGTCGCTGATATTGCACCTCGATTTTATCCTGTTCATCACGATGCAATTTTGGAAGGCTTGTCGTCATTAGATTTTAGAACACTAACCTCAAGAAAAGAAGCAGAAGTTCAACTGTCCAAATATGTTCAAGATGTTGGAACACGACAGTTTTTATTAAAAAATATATATAGAGTATCCTCAGAAATTTTAGGACTCCGAATAAATTTAGAAACACTAAAAACTCATGTTTCTGAAGTTGGTGAAGCCTTACCATCGGCGTTAAACTTTCAAAAAGACAGCTTATTTTTAAGAGGAGATAAGTCAGAGTATATTTCTGTTCAGGACGAAACGCTCATAAAGCATCAATTTCCAGCTGCGGTTATCAAAACCATTTCAAATGCAGGGCATTGGTTACACGCTGAAAATCCAGCAGAATTTTTCCATAATGTCCGTACGTTTATCACTTGATTCACATAAGTTTAAAAATGTTTGTGAGGCGATAAAAATATTGTATTTTTGCCACCCAATTTTTATTTCATTACAATGAATATTACAAGAGAAAACATTGACACGTTAAATGCCGTTGTTAAGATTGATATTGCGAAAGCTGATTATTC
>Ga0115564_10001310_pt1 | contig 22995 bp, 20 predicted proteins | sample COGITO_mtgs_1105_7_FD_88680 | JGI IMG/M metagenome (GOLD analysis project Ga0115564, IMG submission 88680) | Pelagic marine microbial communities from North Sea - COGITO_mtgs_110523 | ecosystem: Environmental > Aquatic > Marine > Epipelagic | place: Germany:Helgoland, sampling site Kabeltonne...
AGACTTCTGCACAGACGCGAGTCATCGCTGCTGTCAATGTGGTTTTACCATGATCTACGTGACCAATGGTGCCGACGTTTACGTGCGGCTTATTTCTTTCAAATTTTTCTTTAGCCATCTCAGTGTCTCCTCAGCAGGCATTGCACAATTTACTTAAATAACTCACCGAATATCTGCTCTAATGACAGCTTCAGTACGCAAGGTGCGCCATCTTATACTGCGGCTCGCCAGAGTCAACGCCCTTTGAGCTTAAAATAGATCTTTTTTAAGCTTTTCCCAGCTTTTCAGTGTCAAATAGCTACTTTTTACCCTAATCCTATCGCTTGTGGGTGCGTTTTTTATTTATTTCCCTCATGTAATCGCTTTTTTACTCTGTTATACGAGCAATATCCTGTATACTCGCGCGCGATTTTAGTCCCTATATAAACAAGCCATTTTTTAAACAGAGCAGACCAATGACTGATTTAACTCACTACAGAAATATCGGTATCTTTGCCCACGTTGATGCGGGTAAGACCACCACTACCGAACGAATTCTTAAACTTACCGGTAAGATTCACAAAACCGGTGAAGTACATGACGGTGCAGCAACCACTGACTTTATGGAACAGGAACAGGAACGTGGCATTACTATTCAGTCCGCTGCGACTACCTGTTTTTGGAGAGATCACCGTTTCAATATTATCGATACTCCGGGTCACGTTGATTTCACTGTTGAAGTTTACCGATCGTTAAAAGTACTCGATGGTGGTGTAGGCGTATTCTGTGGTTCTGGCGGCGTTGAGCCTCAGTCAGAAACCAATTGGCGCTATGCTAACGAATCAGAAGTTGCACGCATTATCTTTGTTAACAAACTGGACCGTATGGGTGCAGACTTCCTGCGCGTTGTTGGCCAGGTGAAGAATGTTCTAGGTGCCAACCCACTGGTTATGTGTCTGCCAATCGGTGTTGAAGAAAATTTTGTCGGTTTGGTTGATCTGCTTGAGCGCAAAGCTTACGTCTGGGATGACTCTGGTCTTCCAGAGAACTTTGAAGTAGTTGATATTCCTGCCGATATGGTTGACAAGGTTGAAGAGTACCGTGAAATGATGATCGAAACTGCCCTAGAGCAGGACGATGATTTACTAATGGCCTATATGGAAGGTGAAGAGCCTTCTATCGATGACGTTAAGCGCTGCATCCGCAAAGGTACTATCGCTTTGGACTTCTTCCCTACTTACTGTGGTTCTGCGTTTAAGAACAAAGGCGTACAGATGGTATTGGACGCAGTGGTTGATTATCTGCCTTGCCCAACTGATGTTAAGCCACAGCCGCTAACTGACGAAGACGGTAACGAAAATGGCGAGTTCGCCACTGTATCGATAGAAGAGCCGCTTAAAGCATTAGCCTTTAAAATTATGGATGACCGCTTCGGCGCGTTGACCTTTGTGCGCATCTACTCAGGTGTGCTTGAGAAAGGTACAACCATTCTTAATGCTTATACCGGCAAGACAGAGCGTATCGGTCGCATGGTTGAGATGCACGCAGATGACCGCAATGAAATTGACCGCGCTCAGGCCGGGGACATTATTGCTATTGTCGGCATGAAAAATGTTCAGACTGGTCATACTCTTTGCGACCCCAAGCACCCAGTCACTCTTGAGCCTATGATCTTCCCTGAGCCAGTAATCTCAATTGCTGTTAAGCCCAAGGATAAAGGCGGTTCTGAGAAGATGGGCGTGGCTATCGGCAAAATGATTGCTGAAGATCCTTCGTTCCGTGTTGAAACTGATGAAGACTCAGGTGAAACCATCCTTAAAGGTATGGGCGAACTGCACCTGGACATTAAGGTTGATATTCTTAACCGTACCTACGGTGTTGATCTAATCGTTGGACAGCCTCAGGTGGCCTACCGCGAAACGATCACCATGGAAACTGAAGACAGCTATACGCACAAGAAGCAGTCTGGTGGTTCTGGTCAGTTTGGTAAGATCGACTACTTTATTCGCCCTGGCGAGCCAGGTTCTGGCTTTAGCTTTGCATCAAAGGTTGTTGGCGGTAATGTTCCTAAAGAATTCTTCCCAGCGATTGAGAAAGGCTTTAAGGGCATGATGGAAGAAGGCCCACTGGCTGGCTATCCCGTGTTAGACGTTGAAGTTGAAATCTATGATGGTGCTTTCCACGCAGTTGACTCCTCGGCAGTAGCCTTTGAGATCGCTGCTAAAGGCGCTTTCCGTCAGTCTATGCCTAAAGCTGGCCCACAGATCATCGAGCCAATTATGAAGGTCGACGTATACACACCAGAGGATCACGTTGGTGATGTTATTGGTGACTTAAACCGTCGTCGCGGCATGATCAAAGATCAGGAAGCTGGTGTAACTGGTGTGCGTATTAAAGCAGATGTTCCCCTGTCAGAAATGTTTGGCTATATTGGTCACCTGCGTACTATGACATCAGGTCGCGGTCAGTTCTCTATGGAATTTGCTCACTACCTGCCTTGCCCGCAAAATATTGCTACTGATGTTATTGCTGCTGCCAAGGAACTTAAAGCCGCTAAGTAAGCCGCTTCTTTAAGTACAAAAAAACCCCGCTGGTGAGAGTCAGCGGGGTTTTTTATTATTTTATTTATAAGGTGCCTCCATCTCTAAGCACACCTTCAAAAATGGTTTCGTCGAGAATGTCCTGATGAGTGTCATTAATTAGAATCACTCGACTTCTTTTTGCGCCTAGCGTTTTCTTCTATTTTTTGTATTTTTTTTCTTGTTATCTGCAACTGTTTCAATAGAGCCTGATCGTTTTCTTCTGCGCTAATCTTAACGCCATATTTTTCTCTCAATATGATGATATCTTCAGCCGGAAGGTCTTTGATTATGCCCATGACTGTTGCTCTATTGGGAGCCTTCATGATGCGCGAGGCTAGCTTGTACATCGTTTCCTTATTCATTCACCCCCTCCCTAAAGGTCACTGTTTAGTAACATTCATAAGTAGGATCTATACCTGAGTTAAGGCTCAAGCAAGCCTCAACGTTTTTAGGGTCCACATACTCTAACAGAAGTTGTATAACCCTTGTGCACTGCTCGGCACAATAGTTGTTGGGAGTCAGCGATGCGTTCTGCAAATGACGGGTATCTACCATAGCGAGTATAGAAAGCGAAACCATGTAACAGGTGCAATGCCTGACCACTCGTATTCGAGTCATTTGCACAATTTTTGAGCAATTTATAGGCAAGGGGTTTATTATTTTCATATAAGGCTGCTAGGCCATTTTTTTCATCGCATTCACTGGCCACACCGGTTTGAATACAACCAGGCAGTAGAACAATACAAAGACATATTATTTTCACCAATCTTTCACTCCTTTAGCCTCATATCAAGACCACGTTATCTAAGAAGATGCCTTACATCGTCCGTCAGTAACATTGATTAATTGGGTCTATGTCTGGATTAAGACTTAAGCAGTGTTCAACATCTTTTGGATCCACATACTCTGATGAATTGAGGGATGGAATATTAGATAAGCACAGGCTGACCATATGGTTGGGTTCTAGCTGCAAATATTCATCATAGTACTTGTATAGATTTGCCAATTTCCGGATTGAAATTGTGTAGCCCTTAAGAGCCGCTCGGCATGAAAGTTTCTCAGACTGAAAGATTCTTGTTTCCATTGAATCATAAGAACCGAAACCCTTTGGGAACACTAGTATATTGAGATTGTGTAGGTCCTTTCCACTAGCCTCTGTATGCTCGCAACCTTTAAGTAGCTCATGTGCCTCAGCGAGATGATTTTTATCAATTGCACCTAGACCGGCTTTTTCAATGCAGCCTACTGGCTGAGAAGCCATGGCAAACGCAGCAATAAATCCTGCTAATGCAGTTGACATCTAAATCATCCCACCACTAATAACATTGGTTAATTGAAACTAACTCTGTGTTATGTGCAAAACAATCACTTACATCACTCGGATTCGCGTATTTTTGCTCATCTTTAAGTAAGCCATGAAGACAGTTACTTACTTTCATATTGGGATATATCCCTAAATAATCTTCGCCATCTTCGTAATAAGAGGAAAACAAAAATACTGATACTGCATAACCTTTCAGTGCGGCTTTACAGGCTAATTCTTGTGAATGATCTATGCGGCCACCAAATGATTCATAGGCCCCATATGCCCCTGAATAGATGAGGCTATGAAGGTTATGGAGAGCCTCTCCACTAGCTGATAAATCCGCCTCACAACCTTTGAGTAGGTTAAATGCAAGGGGTTCATTATTTGAATATAGGGCTACTAGTCCCTCCTTCTCATTACAACCGTTCGCAACGTTAGAATGAGTACATCCAGATAGAATCACAATAGTTAGAACGATTATTCTCATAGATCAATTACTCCATTAAGTTCAGGCAATGTAGCACCTCGGTTACAATGCAACTTCGCTGTTAGGCTATTGTTCAGTAAATAACGATCCGATACCATTTCGGCTTGTTCTTCCTGATTATATTGAAAGTATTGCTTGCCTTCGGTCAAAGGTACGTAGCAATAATCATTGCCTGCGAGAATACTTTCATATCCCAGTTTTGCAATATCCCACCCCAGAGTTTTTTGCTGATATACATGAACTAATTCATGAATAAAGATGGCTCGATCAAAGGAGCTAACCGCTGAGTTGAGTTCAGAATAATCCTCACTCCAAGGAAGTCCCGCTGTATTATTATTTGGAATATAAATACGCCCTCTGCTAGTAGAAACTTTTAGTCCAGTCCCCCCCCTTCTAAACACCTCAACTGACGCAACATTACTAATTATGAGGCCATTATTTACTGCCATAGCAATCTCCCCGAGCGTCAAAGATCGCGAATTAAATGACCCCGTCTCCTCACCAACCTCTGCAAGCTAGGCCCTGACAACCACCCCACGCGTATCATCCAAGTGCGGGGAGCCTATAGTAAGGCCGGCATCAATCTCAATTTGCAGTATGCCGCCATTTCTAAGTACACCGCCAAGAATGGTCTCGCCGAGTATGCTCTCAAGAATATCTGCAACTGCTTTAGCGGGATTGGAAAGTGCATCTAAAACAAACTCTCCCGCTTGGGTTGTGCTTTCTAATGTATCTCGCAGGTCTAACGCGTCTTGTGAAATCAATGAAGTATCATCGTCAGTTGCCGTATAGGGGACTAAAACTGGGTAGAACCCACAGATATACTCACCGTAAAACCAGTTATACCCACAGCGATAATTCAGTGAGTAGGTATAGCCGGTAACCGCAATAATATTATTTTCAAAATAATTACTATCGCCCAACCAATGCGTAATGCTACTAAAAGTTTTAACAAATTCTTCATCAATGTCTCTAACCGAGCTACCCTGCCCACTGAAGAGTTGGCCTTTGGAGAAAACCATTTGATTGTTAGCACCTGAGATGTGGTCGCCTATGCCTTTCAATATTAAATCGACATACCCATCCATATTATAGTCACTTAAAACAACCTGTATATTTGCAGTGGCCCAAATGGCTGCCGTGCTGAACTGGGCTGGTGTCGCGGCCAGTACCGAGAAGGTTTTATCGGCCTGCTGCTGCAGGATTGTCGTATTTAGAACTCCATTATTAGCATTTCCACCAGAAGTGCGATTTACATATAAATCTAACTTGCCGTCAGCATTGATGTCGCCTTTTCTAACTTGGTAGGTATAGTCTTTTTGGTCCCATAGGCCATTAACTTGGATGGGGGGGCCGCTATATACGGTTACCGAAATTTCGTTGCTGTAGCTGTAATTGAATTGAAACCCTGAGCCAAAATTAATCGTCACTCCACGATAGTAATAGATACCCTCAGGCTTATTTGAGAATTCTGCTACGCCATTAGTTCCCGTAACAAATGTCCAGATAATCGTTGCACCAACTCTCTCCTGCAATAGCGACCGTGGTGTATAGGTTACAGAGTAACTGTCGCCAGCCTGCACTGTGGACGCTGATGCAGATATTGCATGTGTTTGTGCAGAAAAGATTACTGATAAAATTATGAGTAGTAACGATATATAAATCTGCCTAACTAACGAGTGTTTCATAATGACTTCCTTATCATTGGTAACCGGGTAATTAAATGGCGGCTGGATATCCCTATTTTCTAAATATGACGCCTTCTGGAGCTCTGCGCTCGGGAATTGCCTTATTGAATTTGCGGGTGACTGAGTTAGAAAGATCTTCGCCTAGATAACTGTAAAGCTGCTGCTGTTTGTTAAGCGAAGCATCACGCATTAACTGCATACTTCTTTGTGGGTTGGTCTTACGGAGTTCATAGGCTTCTATCATCTCCATTTCGCTTTGCGAAATTATTCCGTAAACGAAAAGCACCTGTTCGTCCGTGAGATCATTCTGCTACGCTATACGATTTAGCCTATTGAAGCGGCTATCCAGACTGGCAAGTACCTTTAAGGCGGCTTCATCTCCTAGCGTTTCTTTGAGCGCAGTGCGCTGGATCATTAAAGTCTGTGGATTTATTTGACCCACATTAGCGGTACCAAATGAGGTCGCCATAATCGCGTAGGTGTCACGGAATTTGGCTTCGATGAAATTTACACCGCTTTGACGCAGTCTGTCTGACAAGTAGGAATGACGAAGGTTATATTCGAACGCAGCCTGCTCTCCGATAATACTGCTAACGTCATTACCATGACGCTAGTTAATTCCTACTGGCTGACTAGTAGGATTAGTGATCAGGCTATTTGCGGATGGTGTTTCAAGCCGCTTGATCTGCTGCTCTAAGCGTTGGTCATTGAGGGTGATTTGCTGTGCGGATGTGAGGAAATCGGCGTAATGCGATAAAGGGTAAAAGGCGTCTTTGAAAACGGGGTTTTGAGACACTTTCTATCCAAACTGTGCTATCAGTGCTGCTCTTATCTCTCGACCAGCCATTAGCCTATTGCGAATAGGGGCTGTCTTGCTGGAAAAATTGTCGGCTTGCCAATATTTATTGGGTACATCGCCTTGTTGCTGGCTTTGCTTATATTTTATTTCTCCGTAAACCAAAATTGCACTTTGAAGGTCACTAAAGCGACTGCCTTTGAAGTCATTAAGAGAATGGGCTTTGATGGGCCTACTGATATCTTGGGTATCTCCACCGGAGCTGTCAGTGACTTGAGGTTTGTCATCTAAGGTTTGGTTAATGCTAGGAACAAAATGAGTGAGTAAAATAAAATTTAATACTCCTGAGAGTACTAATAAGGCTTTTGTGTTCATTACAACCCTTTGGTTGTTGGTCTATTTCCATATGAGTTCTATAGATAGTAGTTGCTGATTTTATGATTTGCCAAGGTAATAAAACCTATATTTTTTTATTACTATTTTAGCTAGGCACAGCAACAGTTCGGACGCTATCGGTCTCGGCGGGTTTCTAGAAAGTGATGTGGAACGAGGTGAAATAGAGAGGGGCTATTCTCAGCAATCTGATGCAAGAAATAGCCGCCACTCTTTGTGTGAAGACCGTTAGAATGACAACCCGCCTTAGCCCATATTTTTAGCCATGATGGCCTCGGCAATATTTTTTGGTGCTTCGCTGTATTTCTCAAACTCCATGGTGAAGGTTGCACGGCCCTGAGTGGCTGAACGCAAATCGGTGGCGTAACCAAACATCTCAGCTAGCGGTACCTCGGCATCAATTACTTTGCCTGAGGCGTTGTCTGCCATACCCAGAATCATGCCGCGACGGCGGTTTAAGTCACCGACTACATCACCCATATTATCTTCTGGGGTGACCACCTCGACTTTCATCATTGGCTCTAACAATACAGCGCCACCATGATCTTTAAGATCTCGAGTGGCCAGTGAACCAGCTATCTTAAAGGCCATCTCTGAGGAATCGACATCATGGTAGGAGCCGTCGTACAGAGTCGCTTTAACACCCAGCAATGGGTAACCGGCGAGAACACCGTTTTGCATCTGCTCTTCGATACCTTTGGATACCGCGGGGATATATTCGCGCGGCACTGAGCCGCCAACCACTTCGTTGATAAACTCTAGTCTCTCTGCCCCTGAATCTTCTGCGGGCTCGAATTTAATGCAGACATGGCCGTACTGACCCCGACCACCGGATTGGCGAATAAACTTACCTTCAATCTCGCAGGTATTGCGGATGGTTTCTCGATAGGCCACCTGCGGCTTACCGATATTCGCTTCTACGGTAAATTCTCGACGCATGCGGTCGACCAAAATATCCAGATGCAACTCACCCATTCCAGAAATAATGGTTTGACCACTCTCTTCATCGGTCTTAACACGGAATGAGGGATCTTCTTGCGCCAACTTGCCCAGGGCTACGCCCATCTTTTCTTGATCGGCCTTGGTGCGCGGCTCTACAGCGACAGAGATCACTGGTTCTGGGAATTCCATGCGCTCGAGGATTATCTTATTGCCTTCAGCACAGAGGGTATCACCGGTGGTGGTGTCTTTTAGGCCGATTGCTGCGGCAATATCACCAGCTAATACTTCTTTAATTTCTTCACGGCTATTGGCATGCATCTGCACCATACGACCGACACGCTCGCGCTTCATCTTGACTGAGTTATACACGGCTGTTCCACTCTCTAAGGTTCCGGAGTAAACGCGCATAAAGGTCAACGTGCCAACAAAGGGGTCGGTGGCAATCTTAAAGGCCAGGGCTGCAAAGGGTGCGCTATCATCAGCTTCGCGAGTGCCTTTATCGCCACTGTCTAGTTCACCTTCTATAGCTTTAACTTCTGTGGGCGATGGCAGGTATTCCACTACGGCATCAAGCATGGCCTGAACACCTTTATTCTTAAACGCGGAGCCACCTAATACTGGGACAATTTCATTGGCCAGAGTGCGGATTCGTAGACCCTGTTTAATTTCCGCTTCGGTTAGCGCCTCTTCCTCGAGGTACTTCTCCATAAACTCTTCGGTTGCCTCGGCAGCACATTCAATAATGTTTTCGTGCATCTGCTGGCACTCATCGCGCATATCTTCAGGAATTTCACCGTACTCAAAGGTCATACCTTGATCGTCTTCATTCCACAGGATCGCTTTCATTTTCACCAAATCGACGATGCCTTTAAATTCTTCTTCGGCACCAATGGTCATCTGAAGAGGAACAGCTTCGGCGCCTAAACGCTCTTTAAGCTGCTCGACAACCATCATATAGTCAGCGCCTGCACGATCCATTTTATTAACGAAGACCATACGCGGCACTTCATACTTATTGGCCTGTCGCCATACAGTTTCAGTTTGTGGCTGCACGCCTGAGGAACCGCAAAGCACAATCACAGCACCATCAAGTACACGCAGTGAGCGCTCTACCTCAATAGTGAAGTCTACGTGGCCCGGGGTATCGATGATATTGATGCGATGATCTTCAAACTGCGCATCCATTCCTTTCCAAAAGCAGGTTGTGGCGGCGGAGGTAATGGTGATACCGCGCTCCTGTTCCTGCTCCATCCAGTCCATTGTGGCGGCACCATCATGCACTTCACCAATTTTATGCGACATACCTGTGTAGAACAGCACGCGCTCTGTAGTGGTGGTTTTGCCTGCATCTACATGTGCGCAGATGCCTATGTTGCGATAGCGACTGATGGGAGTCTTACGTGCCAAAATCATTTCCTTGTTTTAAAAGCGAAAAAAGGCGGCTATTAAAGCCACCTTTTCGCGATAAGTTTAAATCAAACTTAATCTTATTAGAAACGGAAGTGCGAGAACGCCTTGTTGGCTTCTGCCATACGGTGTACATCTTCACGTTTCTTTACTGCGCCGCCCTTACCTTGAACTGCATCAATCAGCTCTCCAGCAAGACGCTGTGGCATAGATTTCTCACCACGGCTACGCGCATAATCTACTAACCAACGCATGGCCAGAGCAATGCGTCGCGATGGACGAACTTCAACTGGCACCTGATAGGTTGCACCACCAACACGGCGAGACTTAACCTCGACCAATGGTGCTACGTTATCTAGCGCCTCTTCAAACACTTCCACGGGACTCTTCTTCAAACGCTCTTCGACAATGTCGAGGGCGCCGTAGACAATCCGCTCAGCAACTGACTTCTTGCCGCTGACCATTACGTGGTTCATAAACTTGGCTAGCGTGACATTTCCGAACTTTGGATCCGGCAGAATCTCACGCTTTGCTGCTACTCTTCTTCTTGGCATCGTTTTGCCCTTCTCTTCAGGTTTTTTCTAGGGATAGGCCCTAGCCTTACTTGGTTGTTAACCGATATTACGCTTTAGGTCGCTTAGTGCCGTACTTCGAACGACGCTGAGTTCGCCCGTTAACACCCGCTGTATCCAATGTGCCGCGTACCGTATGGTAGCGAACACCTGGAAGATCTTTTACACGACCACCACGAATCAAGACAACGCTGTGCTCTTGCAAGTTGTGTCCTTCGCCACCAATGTATGAAGTCACTTCAAAACCACTGGTTAAACGAACACGACAAACCTTACGAAGTGCAGAGTTTGGCTTCTTCGGAGTCGTTGTGTAAACGCGGGTACATACACCACGGCGCTGTGGACAGGCCTGAAGTGCGGGTACGTCACTCTTAGTGACTTTGCGTTTTCTCGGCTTACGAACCAACTGGTTGATCGTTGCCATGCAATTTTTCTCCAAAAATAAAAAATACCTTCTTAAGAAGGCCATACATTCCTTGAGTCAGCCTGCTATACCAGCAGATAGACCCAAAAGGGAGCGGCAGTTTAATTACCGCACATCCGGGAGTCAAGCCGGCATTGCCATTACCACTAGGGCAAATGGCTAAATACCGGCAATCCGCCCTTATTCTTCAGCCAGATCCGCGCTTAACGCTTCACTTAGGGCCGCTTCAACATCAGCTGCGCTCATGGCTGGCTCTTCAACCTTCTCGCGATCTTTACGACGTTGAGCATGGTATGCCAAGCCAGTTCCCGCAGGAATCAGACGTCCTACAACTACGTTCTCTTTCAGGCCGCGCAGTGGATCGGCTTTGCCGGTAACCGCTGCTTCGGTGAGTACTCGCGTAGTCTCCTGGAAAGAGGCCGCCGAGATAAAGCTTTCGGTCGCCAGTGAGGCTTTAGTAATACCCAGTAACTGACGCTCAAACTTAGCCGGCTGCAAACCTTCTTGACGCAGGCGCTCGTTCTCTTCAAGAACACGTCGGTATTCAACTTGCTCACCACGGATCAGGGTTGAATCACCCATATCAGTGATCTCTACCTTACGCAGCATCTGACGAGTGATAACCTCAATGTGTTTATCATTGATTTTTACACCCTGCAGACGGTACACGTCTTGAATTTCATTGACGATGTACTTGGCCAGTTCACTGATACCTTTCAAGCGCAAAATATCGTGTGGCGTTGGTGGGCCATCAGAGATAACTTCACCTTTCTCAACGTGCTCACCTTCGAACACGCCCAGCGTACGCCACTTCGGTATCAGCTCTTCATACTGCAGCTTGCCGTTTGGCAATGGCTGGCCGTCATCTGGAGTGATAACCAAACGTAGTTTGCCTTTGGTCTCTTTACCCAGAGTAACGGTACCAGTGATCTCTGCCAGAATCGCAGGATCCTTGGGCTTACGAGCCTCGAATAGATCGGCTACACGTGGCAGACCACCGGTAATATCTTTGGTACCACCAGAATCTTGCGGTATACGTGCAATGATCTGGCCGATATCAATAGTGTCGCCGTCAATGACGTTGATACTTGCGTTAGCAGGCAGTGGGTAATGAGCAGGTACTGTTGAGTTCGGGAAGATCAGCTCTTTACCTTTCTTATCGGTCAATGTGATCATTGGCTTCAGGTCTTTACCTGCAGCTGGACGCTCATTTGGATCAATAATAGAGATGCTGGTCAGGCCAGTCATATCATCAGTTTGCTGACGAATACTCAGACCTTCTTCCATGCCCGAGAAGGCTACCTTACCGGCAACTTCTGTCACGATTGGATGCGTGTGTGGGTCCCAGTTGGCAATCACATCACCAGCGGCAACCTTAGAACCGTCTTTAACTTTGATCACGGCACCGTAAGGCAGCTTGTAACGCTCGCGCTCACGACCGTTTTCATCGGCAATAGCCAGTTCTCCAGATCGCGATACAGCAACCAGGTTCTTGTCTTTGTTCTGTACGGTCTTGAGGTTGAGCAGACGTACAACACCGTCTTGCTTAACTTTCACACTATCAACCGCAGAGGCACGCGATGCCGCACCACCAATGTGGAAGGTACGCATAGTCAGCTGGGTACCAGGCTCACCAATTGACTGAGCAGCAATTACACCCACTGCCTCGCCTTGGTTAACACGGTGTCCACGAGCCAAATCACGGCCATAACAGGCAGAACAGATACCATGAGACACTTCACAGGTGATTGGCGATCGCACGATCACTTCATCAATGCTCATCTGTTCGATGCGCACTACCCATTGCTCGTCGATCATAGTGCCGGCAGGAACAGCAATTTCTTCGCTGCCCGGTTTAAGAACATCTTGCGCAACAATTCTACCCAGGATTCGATCACCCAATGAGGAGATGATGTCACCACCCTCAATAACAGGTGCCATCAGCAGACCTTCAGTGGTGCCACAGTCTACTTCTGTTACTACAACGTCCTGAGATACATCGACCAGACGACGAGTCAGGTAACCAGAGTTAGCTGTCTTAAGTGCCGTATCGGCCAAACCTTTTCGCGCACCGTGAGTAGAGATAAAGTACTGAAGTACGCTCAGGCCTTCACGGAAGTTTGCGGTAATTGGCGTTTCGATGATCGAGCCATCTGGACGTGCCATCAGACCACGCATACCAGCCAGCTGACGAATCTGAGCTGGGGACCCACGAGCGCCAGAATCGGCCATGATAAATACGGAGTTAAAGGAATCTTGTTGCTCTTCCTCACCATCTTTATTCACCACATTTTCAGTGCTGATACCTTTCATCATCGACTTGGCTACACGGTCATTGGCCTGTGACCAAATATCGATAACCTTGTTATATTTCTCACCCTGAGTCACAAGACCAGAAGCGAACTGACTCTCAATTTCGCGAACCTGATCTTCGGCACCAGAAATAATTTCGTGCTTGTCATCGGGAATAACGAAGTCGTTAACACCAATAGAGGCACCTGAACGAGTCGAGTAGTTAAATCCGGTGTACATCAGCTGATCGGCAAAGATAACGGTGTCTTTCAAACCAACACGACGGTAGCACTCATTGATAACGGTTGAGATCGCTTTCTTAACCATTGGCTTGTTAACCAACTCAAACGGGAGGCCAGCAGGAACAACTTCCCACAGCAGCGCACGACCAACAGTAGTATCTACAATGCGGCGATCTTCAGTGCGCTCACCGGTCACCTCATCAACCAGTACTTCATTGATACGCAGCTTGATACGCGCCTGTAATCCAGCAGCGCCAGTCGCATAGGCGCGTGACACTTCACGACCGTCAGCAAAGACCATGCCTTCACCGCGAGCGTTCACTCTATGCCGAGTCATATAATAAAGGCCCAAGACCACATCCTGAGAGGGAACAATAATAGGCTCGCCAGAGGCGGGCGACAGGATATTGTTAGTCGACATCATCAGGGCGCGAGATTCCATCTGCGCTTCAATTGTCAGTGGCACGTGTACCGCCATCTGGTCACCATCGAAGTCAGCGTTGTAGGCCGCACAAACTAATGGATGTAGCTGAATCGCTTTACCTTCAATCAGCACTGGCTCAAACGCCTGAATACCGAGACGGTGAAGTGTAGGTGCACGGTTAAGTAGCACTGGGTGCTCACGAATCACTTCGTCGAGAATATCCCATACTACGGCTTCTTCACGCTCAACCATTTTCTTAGCAGCTTTAATAGTAGTTGCCAGACCGCGCAATTCTAATTTGCTAAATATAAACGGCTTAAATAATTCAAGTGCCATACGCTTGGGCAGACCACATTGGTGCAGTCTAAGAGTGGGACCAACCACGATAACGGAACGGCCTGAGTAATCAACTCGCTTACCCAGTAGGTTCTGACGGAAACGACCCTGCTTACCTTTGATCATGTCAGCAAGAGATTTTAGTGGGCGCTTATTGGATCCAGTGATGGCACGACCACGACGGCCGTTATCCAGCAGCGCATCCACAGATTCCTGCAACATACGCTTTTCGTTGCGCACAATAATATCTGGTGCACTTAGCTCCAACAGACGCTTCAAACGGTTGTTACGGTTGATCACTCGGCGGTACAGATCATTCAGATCAGAGGTCGCAAAACGACCGCCATCCAGAGGTACCAATGGACGCAGATCAGGTGGCAGAACCGGCAGTGCTTCTAGCACCATCCACTCTGGCTTATTGCCAGAACCATGGAACGCTTCTAGTAACTTCAGACGCTTGGAGAATTTCTTAATTTTGGTCTCAGACTTAGTGTTGGGAATTTCCTCACGGATATCCGCAATCTCGTCTTCGAGAATAATCTCTTTGAGTAATGCCTGAATCGCTTCAGCACCCATTGTCGCGGTGAACTCGTCACCGAACTCTTCTAATGACTCAAAGTATTCTTCATCAGTCAGTAACTGACCTTTCTCCAATGTTGTCATACCTGGCTCGGTGACGACAAAGGATTCAAAATAGAGTACGCGCTCAATTTCGCGCAGTGTCATATCTAGCATTAAACCAATACGCGACGGCAGTGATTTAAGGAACCAGATGTGAGCGACTGGACAGGCCAGTTCAATATGACCCATACGCTCACGACGAACCTTTGTGAGTGTCACTTCAACGCCACATTTCTCACACACAATGCCACGGTGCTTCATGCGCTTGTACTTTCCACACAGACATTCGTAATCTTTTACTGGTCCAAAAATTTTGGCACAGAAAAGACCTTCGCGCTCTGGTTTGAAGGTACGGTAGTTTATTGTCTCTGGCTTTTTAACTTCACCGAATGACCATGAGCGGATCATTTCCGGTGATGAGAGACCAATTCGAATATTATCGAATTCAGTATTTTGTTCTTGCTGCTTGAGTAGGTTGACTAAATCCTTCAAGGCTTTTCCTCCAGTAACTGGGTTTGCCGAGGCGCTTTTTCGCCCCGGCGATTAACAAGCAATACAGCGCTTATTCGTTTTCCAATTCCATGTTGATACCGAGTGATCGGACTTCTTTCACCAACACGTTGAATGACTCTGGCATGCCAGGCTCCATTCGGTGATCGCCATCCACGATGTTTTTATACATCTTGGTTCGACCTGCAACATCATCTGACTTAACGGTAAGCATTTCCTGCAACGTGTAGGCGGCACCATATGCCTCCAACGCCCATACTTCCATCTCACCAAATCGCTGCCCACCAAACTGCGCCTTACCACCCAGCGGTTGCTGTGTGACCAAGCTGTATGAACCGGTTGAACGAGCGTGCATCTTGTCGTCAACCAAGTGGTTCAGTTTAAGCATGTACATGTAACCAACGGTTACCGGACGCTCAAACTTGTCGCCAGTACGACCATCGTAAAGTTCGGTTTGACCGCTTTCATTCAAGCCAGCCAAAACCAACATCTTCTTCAACTCTACTTCGTGAGCACCATCAAATACTGGTGTCGCTATAGGTACACCCTTACGCAAGTTAGACGCCAACTCAATAACTTCACCATCGCTTAGCTCTTTGAGATCAGTGCCATAAACTGTATCGCCTACGTCATAGATTTCCTGCAAGAACTTGCGAATTTCAGCAGCTTTGGACTGCGCTTTGATCATGGCGTCGATCTTCACGCCCAGACCCTTAGCAGCCATGCCCATATGAGTTTCAAGGACCTGTCCTACGTTCATTCGCGATGGAACACCGAGCGGGTTAAGTACGATATCAACTGGTTCGCCTTGCTCGTCGTAGGGCATATCTTCGATTGGCTTAATGACCGAGATAACACCTTTGTTTCCGTGGCGACCAGCCATTTTGTCACCAGGCTGAATGCGACGCTTAACAGCGAGATAAACCTTAACGGTTTTCAGTACGCCAGGCGCCAAATCATCACCACTTTGCAACTTGCCACGCTTCTCTTCGAAACGCTCATCAAGATCAACACGACGCTCACCCAACTGGGTTTGCGCGGCAGCAATTTGATCGTTTAGATCAGCAGACTCCATGCGGATAGCGAACCAATCATCAGTGCTGTATTCGCCCACTGCCTCAGCTGTGAGAACCGCGCCCTTTTTAAGGCCGGCAGCTTTGCTGACTTTTCCGCCTACCAAAGAAGTGAACAAACGACCTAATGTGGCATTTTCTACAATGCGGTATTCGTCATTCAAATCTTTACGGTACTGATCAAGTTCAGTTTTCTCAATATCCAAAGATCGCTGATCCTTATCCAGACCATCGCGAGTGAACACCTGAACATTAATAACGGTACCCTTAATGCTGCTTGGAACACGCAGGGAAGTATCTTTAACATCAGACGCTTTCTCACCAAAGATGGCACGCAATAGCTTTTCTTCAGGTGTTAGCTGGGTTTCACCCTTAGGCGTCACCTTACCAACCAAAATATCACCAGCTGCTACTTCGGCACCGATATGAACGATACCTGACTCATCCAGTCGAGCCAGAGCCACTTCGCCAACATTTGGAATGTCTGCAGTAATTTCTTCAGAGCCCAGCTTAGTGTCGCGAGCAACACAGGTCAGTTCCTGAATATGAATTGTTGTGAAACGATCTTCCTGAACCACGCGCTCAGAGATCAGAATCGAATCTTCGAAGTTGTAACCGTTCCAAGGCATAAATGCGATACGCATATTTTGCCCCAGCGCCAGCTCGCCCAGATCCACTGAAGGACCATCAGCTAGAACATCGCCGCGCGAGACGTTGTCGCCTTGCTTAACAATAGGACGCTGATTGATACAGGTATTCTGGTTAGATCTGGTGTATTTGGTCAGGTTATAGATATCTACACCCGCATCACCAGAGGCTGTCTCTTCGTCACTGACACGCACTACGATTCGGCCGGCATCAACACTCTCGATAACACCACCACGCTTAGCAACCTTACAAACACCGGAGTCACTGGCTACAGTACGCTCAATACCGGTACCTACCAGAGGTGCCTCTGCGCGCAGAGTTGGCACAGCCTGACGCTGCATGTTCGAGCCCATTAGTGCCCGGTTAGCATCATCGTGTTCAAGGAACGGAATCAACGAGGCGGCCACAGAAACAACCTGACGTGGCGACACGTCCATGTAATCAATATCTTCTGGTGGCTTGACAGTAAATTCGTTTTGGTGGCGAACGGCAACCATGTCTTCGGCAAATTGGTCTTTCTTATTTATCTCTGCAGACGCCTGTGCAATGACGTACTGCGACTCATTAATCGCTGACAGGAATTCGATCTCTGAGGTTACTTTACCGTCAATAATTTTACGGTAAGGCGTTTCAATAAAGCCGTAGTTATTGGTGCGCGCATAAGTTGCCAATGAGTTGATCAGACCGATGTTTGGCCCTTCAGGCGTCTCAATTGGGCAGACTCGACCGTAGTGGGTCGGATGTACGTCACGCACTTCAAAGCCTGCGCGTTCACGGGTAAGACCACCGGGCCCTAGTGCCGACACACGACGCTTGTGAGTAATTTCTGACAGCGGGTTGTTCTGGTCCATAAACTGCGACAGCTGGCTTGAGCCAAAGAACTCTTTCATGGCTGCTGCAACAGGTTTGGCGTTAACCAGATCCTGTGGCATCAGGCCTTCAGATTCAGCCACACCCAAACGCTCTTTAACCGCTCGCTCTACACGAACTAGGCCAACGCGGAATTGGTTTTCAGCCATCTCACCTACAGAGCGAATACGACGGTTGCCCAGGTGATCAATATCATCCACTGAGCCCTTACCATTACGGATATAGATAAGAGTCTTCATCACGTCAGAGATATCGGAGGCATCCCCGAATTGCTCGTGCAATTCTTTGGCTTCGTCAGTCTTCTGCATAGAGAAGTAACGCTCATCATAGAGGACGCCCGCACCTGCTTCGGCTTCACGGCCCAAGCGACGGTTAAACTTCATGCGACCAACGGATGACAGATCATAGCGCTCAAGATTGAAGAACAGATTGTAAAACAGGTTTTCAGCCGACTCTTTTGTCGGTGGCTCGCCAGGACGCATCATGCGATAGATTTCTACCAGCGCTTCGAGTTGCGTGCGAGATGGATCAGCACGCAATGTGTCCGAGATAAAGGGTCCACAGTCAAGATCGTTGGTATACAGAGTCTCAATATCAGTGATACCGGCTTCAATGATCAGCGCCAGATTTTCTTCAGTGATTTCTGTATTACATTCTAGCAAAAGCTCGCCAGTCTTTGGATCGGCGACGTCTTTGGCCAGAGCACGGCCCAACATATACTCTTCGGTAACTTCGAGAGTAGTGACCTTGCCTTTTTCCAGCTCGCGGATATGACGTGCGGTAATACGACGGCCTTTTTCAACTATCACCGCGCCTTTCTTGTCTTTAATATCAAATGCAGCAATCTCACCACGCAGACGCTCTGGATCCAGATCCAGGCTGAACACTTCCTTCTTGTAGTGGAAGATGCTGGTATCGAAAAACTTCTCGAGGATTTCTTCTGAATTGTAACCCAACGCGCGCAACAGGATCGTAGCCGGCAGTTTGCGACGACGGTCAATTCGCACATAGAGTAAATCTTTTGGATCAAACTCGAAGTCCAACCATGAACCACGGTAAGGAATGACACGAGCTGTATACAGCAATTTACCAGACGAGTGAGTTTTACCCTTATCGTGATCGAAGATAACACCAGGTGATCTGTGCAGCTGGGATACGATTACTCGTTCAGTACCATTAATGATAAAGGTACCGTTATCAGTCATCAGCGGAATTTCGCCCAGATAAACTTCTTGCTCTCGAATGTCTTTAATTGCTTTGTTAGTCGATTCTTTATCGTAAATAACAAGGCGAACGCGAACTCTTAAAGGAACTGAGAAAGTAACGCCCCGGAGCTTACACTCTTCTACATCAAAAGCAGGCTTGCCTAGGACGTAATCGACATACTCTAGCGCCGCGTGCCCTGAATAACCAACGATCGGAAAGATCGAATTGAGCGCAGCGTGCAAACCGGTATTCATGCGGTCTTCGACCTTAACACCCGTCTGCGTAAAATTTTTGTAGGAATCAAGTTGAATTGCCAATAAGTACGGCAGATCCATAACATCTGGCAATTTGCCAAAATTTTTGCGGATACGTTTCTTCTCAGTGAAGGAGTAAGCCATTTGCATTCCTCGGTATTAACTTTGATTGGGAATTACCAATCTTGAGACTATTCTCAAGTTTGCTCTGCCTGTAACTTCCCGTACTTACAAGCAGGAAAGGGCCGAAGGGAAAACCCCTTCAGCCCAACCTGATAAATCAGGCAACTAGCACTGTCAACTTACTTAAGTTCAGCAGTTGCGCCAGCTTCTTCCAATTGCTTCTTAGCTTCTTCAGCGTCGTCTTTAGATGCGCCTTCCTTAATAGTAGAAGGTGCGCCGTCAACTAGCTCTTTAGCTTCTTTCAGACCAAGACCAGTAATCGCGCGAACTGCTTTAATCACGTTTACTTTCTTGTCGCCAACTGCAGACAGTACTACGTTAAATTCAGTTTGCGCAGCAGCAGCGGCTTCTCCGCCACCAGCAGCAGCAGCAGGAGCAGCAGCAACTGCAGCAGCTGCAGAAACGCCAAACTTCTCTTCCATTGCGCTTACTAGCTCAACAACATCCATTACGCTCATTTCAGCGATTGCGTTCAAAATATCTTCGTTTGATAGGGCCATTTTGGGCCTCCTAATGTTTTATCTGTTTAGTATGAAGTCGCTTATGCGGCTTCCTTTGCATCACGAACTGCTGCTACTGCACGGGTTGTCTTCGTTGGTATCTCATTGAGAGTACGAACCAACTTAGTAACCGGAGCCAATGTAACGCTAGCCAACATACCAAGAGCCTCATGAAGGGTTGGTAAGCTAGCAAGGACATCAATTTGACCCTTATCAAGCAGTTGACCACTGACTGACAGCGCCTTAACTTCAAATTCTTCGTTTTCTTTCGCGAAGTCTTTGAATAAACGCGCTGCTGCACCTGGATCTTCCATAGAGAAAGCAAACAATGACGGACCGGTCAAAACATCTTCTACGCAAGCGTAGTCAGTTTCAGCGAATGCACGCTTTGCTAAGGTGTTGCGGATAACGCGCAGTTGCACGTTCTCAGCACGCGCCTTAGCACGCAGAGCATTCATATCGGTTACGTCAACGCCACGGGCGTCAGCAATCACCAGGCTTAGCGCCTGAGCGGCTGTCTCGTTTACTTCAGCAACAATTGCTTTTTTATCATCGAGATTCAATGCCACGATAAATCTCCTCGATTTACCTGAGTTACAGCCGGATTTTACTCCGACCACCTAGGTGAATAATTTCCAGTTCAAAACATACTGGACTGGGTTCACCGCCTGCGTAGGAAACCACCAGCAAAATACTACTGCCAATTATTAATCCCTCTCGGGAACCTACGGTCTTTAACGACCCGAGCTAACCTTTAACCGCTAGCTCAGACCCCAAAGTCTTTTTATCAAGCGCCCAAAGAGCCTTGATCAATAATCAAACCGGGACCCATAGTCGAAGAAACTGTAATCTTCTTAATATAGATACCCTTGGCAGAGGCCGGCTTAGCTTTAGCCAAATCAACCATCAATGCCTCAAGATTTTCTTTTAATGCAGATGCATCAAAGCTAACAATACCGATGCCGCCATGAATAATGCCGTTCTTGTCGGCACGGAAGCGAACCTGACCAGCCTTGGCATTCTTAACGGCAGTGGCTACGTCTGGTGTAACAGTGCCAGATTTGGGGTTAGGCATCAGGCCACGTGGACCAAGAACCTTACCCAGCAGACCCACAACGCGCATTGCGTCTGGAGCAGCAATCACAACATCAAAGTCCATGTTGCCGCCTTTAATCTCTTCGGCCAACTCGTCCATACCCACTAACTCAGCACCAGCAGCCTTGGCCGCTTCAGCTGCATCGCCCTGGGCAAATACACAGACGCGTACCTGCTTGCCAGAACCATTAGGCAATGTGGTCGCGCCACGAACTACCTGGTCAGATTTACGAGGATCGATGCCTAGGTTAATAGCAACATCAACAGTTTCAGCAAACTTTACGGTAGAAAGCTCCTTGATCAGATTAAGGGCTTCCTCAACCTGATAAACCTTACCGGCTTCAACTTTTTCATTTATCGCACGAACGCGCTTAGATAACTTGGCCATTTACACGCCCTCCGTTTCGATGCCCATTGAACGGGCTGAGCCGGCAATGGTGCGAACTGCAGCGTCAAGACTAGCCGCCGTCAGATCAGGTTCTTTGGTCTTAACAATTTCTTCTAACTGCGCTCGAGTTACCTTGCCCACTTTGTCAGTGTTAGGTCGACCAGAGCCGCTCTTCAAACCGGCAGCCTTTTTCAATAAGAAGGATGCAGGTGGAGTTTTCATTTCAAAGGTGAAACTGCGGTCAGCGTATACAGTAATTACTACTGGTACAGGCGCGCCTGATTCAATGCTTTGAGTCTGGGCGTTAAAGCCCTTACAGAATTCCATGATGTTCACACCGTGCTGACCCAATGCTGGACCAACTGGTGGGCTTGGGTTTGCCTGACCGGCAGGCACTTGCAGCTTGATATAAGCCGTTACTTTCTTAGCCATCTTTCTTCTCCACTAGTGGGTATTAGCGCCTCCAGATTCTAACCACTTAAAGCGACTACAATCTTTCACCGGCTCCCCGATAGATCTGCGGAATTGCACACCTACCAATAATTTTTCTACTAAGCCTTTTCGACCTGAGTAAAGTCCAGCTCAACCGGCGTCGATCGACCAAAGATCGATACAGCTACACGCAGCTTGCTCTTCTCATAGTTAACTTCTTCAACATTCCCGTTGAAGTCATTAAACGGACCATCAGTAACACGAACCATTTCACCTGGCTCAAACATGGTCTTAGGTCTTGGAGTCTCTTCAGAGTCCTGTACCCGCTGCAAGATTAAGTTAGCCTCTTTATCTGTAATTGGCGCTGGCTTATCGGCCTTGCCGCCAATAAAGCCCATCACACGCGGCGTCTCTTTTATCAGATGCCAGGTATCATCGTCCAATTCCATCTGCACCAAAACATATCCAGGGAAGAACATACGCTCACTGATACGCTTCTGTCCGGCTCTCATCTCTACAACTTCCTCAGTTGGCACTAGTATCTCGCCAAATCGGTCGCCCAAACCATGCATTTGCACCCGACCTTGAATCGCAAGTGCAACTTTTTTCTCGTAGCCCGAGTAAGCATGTACCACATACCAACGCATCGACATGCCCTTTTCTAGCCCATTATCAGTGAGGCGATCCAACTCAATAGGGAATCAATTCCCCATAAAATCAGCGCCATCAATAAAATAACCGCAACGACAATCAAAGTTGTCTGGTTACGCTCCTGCTTAGTTGGCCACACTACCTTGCGCCATTCAGTGCGAGCACCGATAGACAGCTCGATAATAGCCGCACCTTTCTCTGTCTTCGACGCAACAAAAGCTGCAATCAAAAGAACAAGGACTAAACCGATAACTCGGTAAAGCGCTGATTCCGCTGAGAAATACCAATTAGCATAAATGGCACCACCCACAAGCGACGACACGACAAGCCATTTAAGACCGTCTAGCCGAAACTGTTTTGCTTCTGTAACAACACCCATTCGAAGATATTTCCCAAGCTTTTTAAATGGCAGGCCAGGAGGGACTCGAACCCCCAACAGCCGGTTTTGGAGACCGGTGCTCTACCAATTGAACTACTGGCCTTCTAAACTTTTATTGCTTTCCCTATCTGACAGCTAAGCCGAGACACCTTTAGATGCCTCGGCTTCACGCGCCACAAATGTGTAGCTTTTACTCGATGATCTTAGCTACAACGCCGGCGCCAACTGTACGGCCACCTTCGCGAATTGCAAAACGAAGACCTTCTTCCATCGCAATCGGGTGAATCAACGTCACTTCCATCTGCACGTTGTCGC
>Ga0115564_10001314_pt1 | contig 22952 bp, 21 predicted proteins | sample COGITO_mtgs_1105_7_FD_88680 | JGI IMG/M metagenome (GOLD analysis project Ga0115564, IMG submission 88680) | Pelagic marine microbial communities from North Sea - COGITO_mtgs_110523 | ecosystem: Environmental > Aquatic > Marine > Epipelagic | place: Germany:Helgoland, sampling site Kabeltonne...
CCGTGCCTTTCCTTTCATGTCTGTGAACACCAAATAAATGACATCTTAAAATCGATTAAAGCACAGCACCTATCTGCCAAGGTACGAACTCAACACCACCAAAACCAAGGCACTCACTTTTTGTCTCTTTGCCACTGGCAACATCAATAATCGTTTCAAAGATCTCTGCGCCCTTCGTAGCAAGAGAAACGCCTTCCACGATGTCACCGCAATTGATGTCGATGTCTTCGCCCATGCGCGCAAATAGATCGGAGTTTGATGACAGCTTGATGCAAGGTGAAGGCTTATAACCTGAAACAGACCCGCGACCGGTCGTAAACACAATAAGGTTTGCACCAGACGCAACCTGCCCCGTGACAGAGCATGGATCGTAGCCTGGGCTGTCCATAAAGACCAAGCCTTTAGATGTGAGAGTTGCGCCATAATCAAAAACGCCCGACAAAGGAGCCTGACCACACTTGGCGACAGCTCCCAAGGATTTTTCTAGGATTGTTGTTAGACCGCCGCGCTTGTTGCCGGGACTGGGGTTGTTGTCCATTTTTGCGCCGTGAAGCTCGCAGTAGTTTTCCCACCACGTAATTTTATCTAAGAGCGCCTGTCCAACATCTCTCGATACAGCCCGGCAGGTCAAAAGATGTTCTGCTCCGTAGATTTCAGATGTTTCTGAAAGGATCGACGTGCCGCCATGTTGGACCAATAGATCAGATGCGACGCCCAAAGCTGGGTTGGCGGTAAAGCCAGAGTATCCGTCAGATCCACCACATTGCATTCCCAAAGTCAGCGCAGATACTGGCGCGGGCGCACGGCTTGCTTGGTTCGCTAATTCCGCAAGTGACGCAACATGCTCAAGCCCAGCTTCAATGGTACGGCGCGTGCCTCCCATCTGCTGGATCGTCATGTAGCGTAACGCACCGTCTTTGGTGATCTTACGGTCGCCCACCAGATCTGCGAGTTGAAGCACTTCGCAGCCAAGCCCGACCAAGAGGATCGCGCCGAAATTTGGATTGCGTGCATAACCCGACAATATGCGTAGCAATATATCGTAGCTATCGCCGCGATTGGTCATGCCACATCCACTGCTGTGTACGATTGGCACAATACCGTCGACATTGGGATAATTATCCAACATGCTAGACTTTTCCACTGCCTCAGTAATGAAACGCGCGACCGAGCCAGAGCAATTTACCGACGTGAGTACGCCGATATAATTGCGGGTGCCAACGCTACCATCTTCTCGGTAATATCCTTGGAATGTCCGGGAAAATTCAGGTGCCGTGAAATGCTTAACCGACGAAGAAAAGGTGTGTTCACCGGAATGCCTGCTCATGCTCATGTTGTGGTCGTGCACGTGCGTGCCAGCGGGAATGAAACACTCTGCTCTGCCGATGATTTGGCCGTAGCGTAGCACATGAGCACCAGCTGCAATATCAACAGTCGCCACTTTATGCGAACGCGGGATCGCGGTCGCTGCAATATCCTCACCTGCTTCCAGCGCGGATAGCGCGATAGCAACATTATCAATCTTGTTTAGGAGCAGCGTTTTGGCCAGAACTTCCTCATTCATTTAATTGCACAATCGCCTTTATCAGGCCTGCACGATCTGCGGCTAACTCACCGAATGCAGTCGTCAGTTCATCTAGGGAAATGACGTTCGAGCAAAGTGCATCGGCATCAATCAAATTGTCTCGGAAGGCTGATATGACCCAATCGAAGTCCTCCTTGAGTGCGTTGCGGCTGCCAATAAGGCGCATTTCACGTTTGTGAAATTCAGGATCATTAAAAGTAATATTGTCTTTGACGACGCTCACCAAAACATACGAACCGCCATGTGCAACAGCAGGAAAGCCTGCTTCAATCGCTCCAACATACCCGGTCGCATCAAAAACTGCATCGAATCCTTCGCTATCGGTTGCTTTGATTGCAGCATCAACGCTGGTGTGTCGGCTTTCAAAGCCGAATTTATCAGCCGCAATGGCAAGGCGTTCTGTACTGAGGTCAAGCAATGTGACATGCGCACCCTCAAGGCGTGCAAAGAGCGCAGCACCGATCCCAATTGGGCCAACGCCTGTCACCAGCACGGTATCGCCTGTTGTCACTTCGGACTGGCGTACCGCATGTGCACCAATAGCTAAAAACTCAACCATTGCTGCTTGCAATGATGTCAGACCGTCAGCGGCGTACAGGTTTTCTGCAGGTACTGCGAGCTGCGGAACAAGACCGCCGTCGCGATGAACACCAAGCACTTCGATTTTTGAGCAGCAGTTGGGCTTGCCACGTTTGCAAGCACGGCAATCACCGCATGAAAGATAAGGGTTTACTACGACAAGATCGCCAGCTGACCAGTTATCGTTACCTTCTACAACGCGTCCGCTTAGTTCGTGACCAATAACGCGTGGGTATTCAAAAAAAGGATGTTTGCCCTCAAGGATATGATAGTCTGTGCCGCATAGGCCAACGGCGCAAATGTCGATCAACACCCAGCCATCAGGAACTTCGGTGATGACGGGACGGTCTTGCACCGCAAAGGTGCCGGGTACAACAACGACACCAGCAGGCATTGTTTCCTTGCTCATGCGCCTTGCCCCCGTGGTGTCCAATCATCAGGCAGCGTGCCCTTGATGATCAGGCTCAGAATATCATCTTTGTTAACGTCTGAGACATGGAAAACGCCTACGTTACGGCCCTTGTTCATTACGATTACACGATCACAAAGATCAAAGACGTCATGCATGTCGTGGCTAATCAAGAAAATACCTATGCCTTCGCCTTTTAGACGCAAGGTTAAATCCGCGACCATCGCTGTTTCTGATGGACCAAGCGCCGCGGTCGGCTCATCCATGATCAGTACTTTAGCCTGAAAATAGATCGCGCGGGCAATTGCGATAACTTGTCGTTGACCCCCAGACAGCTTGGAAACGGGGTCTTTCAAATTTTTAAAATTTGGGTTGAGTTGGCGCAAGGCTTCCTTTGTCTCGGTATACATGCGCGGCTCATCAAGGTTCCCGAAACGAGTCTTGAGCTCGCGGCCGAGGAAGAGATTGGCGGCTGCATCCAGATGATTAGCTAATGCCAAAGTCTGGTAAATCGTCTCAATCCCATATTTCTTTGCGTCTTGCGGTGACTTGAAATCAACAGGGGATCCGTTGACATTTATTTGCCCACCGCTGAGCGTCATAGCGCCCGATAGCATACGCATAAGGCAGGATTTTCCAGCACCGTTATGACCTAAAACACCAACGACTTCGCCTGGGTTGAGGTCAACAGATACACCTTGCACGGCATGCACACCACCAAACTGTTTATCAATATCCGTCATTTGGATCAGTGGTGTTTTTTTGGTGGTTGTGTCCAACATTTGCAATCCTATCAGAGAAGAAGTTTGGCCGACGCGCGTAAACGCGTCGGCCCGCGGAAAAAAAGAACAATTAGTAAAGTACGTTCTGTGCGACTGGAGTGTCAATGTTCTCTTTTGTTACCATTACAACACCAGTGTCGATGAAGTCAGTGACAGGTGTTCCTGCTAGAATGTCAGCAACAGCGTTCACGCCAAGCTCACCCATCTGGAAAGATCCTTGCACTGCTGTTGCCAGCAATGTGCCGCTTTTGACCATGTCTTGCAAGTCTGCGTTGCCGTCAAAACCAATTGCAACCAGTTGACCAGCTTTGCCAGCCTGCTCGATTGCGCGGCCCATGCCGATAGCTGTCGGCTCATTGGCTCCAAAGATACCAGTCAAGTCGTTGTTTGCAGCCAGAAGGTCAGTTGTCTGGTTCAAAGCAGTTGCCATTTGGGATTGTGAATACAGTGGGCCAACAATTTCGATGTCAGAGTTTTCGCCGATGTATTCAACGAAACAGCCAACCCGACCTATTTCAGAGCCTACGCCTGCAACATAAGACATGACGGCCACTTTGCCTTCTTTGCCCGTGTTGTCGATCATCATCTGTGCAGCTTGCTCGCCAGCAGCACAGTTGTCTGTTGACAAGAATGCTTGGTAGTATTGCTCGCTGCCTTCAGCCAAGCCACTGTCGATGATTGCCATAGGGATCCCGGCTTCAAACGCACGCCGAACGACTGGCGCCAGAGCTTCTGGGTCGGATGGTGCGAGCACAATCCCTGCAACACCACGGTTGATAGCGTTTTCGACTAAAGCGACCTGATCGGCGATTGCGGATTCAGACGCTGGGCCGTTGAATGTCATTGTGTGCTCAGAGTGGCCTTCGATGGCCGCGGATGCACCTTTGTTGACGTTCTGCCAGAAGCTTGAGTTCGTCGTTTTGACGATCACAGCGATTTCACCTGCGGATGCAACGGATGCTGCTGTCGCCAGGACGCCCGTAACGAGGGCTGTTGTAAGTAGTTTCTTCATGGTTTCCTCCTTTAGAAGATTTTCGTGTTATTTGTTATTTTTTGTTCCGGAACTGGTCGATATAGACCGCCCCGATCACCACGATTCCGATAATGATCTGCTGAATGAAGGCAGAAGTTCCTGCCATATTCAGGCCATTTCGTAGAACGCCAATGATAAACGATCCGATCATACTGCCGGAAATACTGCCGACGCCGCCCATCAAAGACGCTCCGCCGATGACGGATGCCGCGATGGCGTCCAATTCATACATGACACCTTCGTTTGGCTGTACGGTGACAAGGCGCGACATCAAAACCATGCCAGCCAACCCTGCCAATGCACCAGATGAGGTGTAAGCCCAAATTTTGGTCTTATCGACGTTAACACCCGAAAGGCGCGCGGCCTCTTCGTTAGAACCTACCGAAAAGATGTGACGGCCGATCTGGCGCTTTTGGAGTAAGAACGCGCCAAAAATTGCCATGATTATCAACAATACCGCTGGGTATGGAATACCGGCAAAAATGACCTTAGGGAACCCGTTTTCCTGCATTTCAAGGACGCGAAAGAACGTTCCGTTGCCCAACGTGCCGAAAGCTTCGCCAAGACGGCTTATCGGGGCAGCACCTGTCAATTGTAATGCAAATCCGCGCGCGATCATCATCATACCAAGCGTAGCCACGAAGGGCGTGATCCGCATTTTGGTGATAACAAGACCGTTTACAAACCCACAGGCTGCACCCGCCATGATGCCCAGTGCCATGGCCGGAATAACGGGAACTCCTGCTTTAATGACCAAACCAGCGACAACTCCAGCTAAGGCCAAAACAGACCCGACGCTAAGATCAATGCCCCCTGTAATAATGACCATTGTCATCCCGATCGCCAGCAACCCGATTACTGACGTTTGAAGTAAAACCGTCAGACCGTTGTTCACCGTGAAAAAGGCTGGACTCGTGAATGAGAATGCAAAAATCAACAAAAGCAACGTCAACAACGCTGATACCTTGTGTAGCTTTGACCCAGTGGGCAAAAAGCCAAGTTTTGATTTGCCGTCGTTGGCAGCCATGTTGATCTTCCTCCCGCGACAATTCGACTCGCTTACAAGTTAAATGTCTTTAATAATAATAAACCGTACGGCGTCAAAAATGTGATGTCAAATGTTTTTAATTTAATTTGAACATTTCGTAAAAAACAGTTATAAGAGGACCGTCGCAATCAGGAGTATCAAGCTCAATGGCACGTACTAACACTCGCTTTGTTGAAGCACATACAGAAATGCTAACTATCTGTGATAGCATGGAAATCGGCGCCCTCTTACCGTCAGAGAACACGTTGGCATCGCGCCTTGGTGTTAGCCGAACGGTGGTGCGCAGCGCTTTAGCACAGTTAGATGAACAAGCAATGATCGTACTGCAGGGCCGTGAAAAAGTCATAAAACGGCGATCCACAAAAACAGATCGGGTCGAAGCACCACCTGTTCTTCTTAACATTGAAGAATTGGAAGGGCGGTTCCTTGATTGGGTGCTGCGCATGGACGTACCGCCAGGCACCACGTTGAACGTCGCACAACTTTCCAAAGAGTTTTCAGTCGCAGCGCACACGCTCCAAGAATTCTTTTCATCCCTCAGCCGGTTTGGAATAGTCGTCAGGCGTCAAAAGGGAGGTTGGGTGCTCCACGGCTTCACCCGCGATTACGCCCTAGAACTGTCAGATTTCCGAACATTGCTAGAGCTAAATTCAGTTTGTCATATAGTCACGCTGCCCAGTTCACACGACATTTGGCCCCGCCTTGATCAACTTGAGCGTGACCACCTTGATCTGCTGGATCGGATTGATCATGACTTTCACGATTTCTCGCAACTGGATGAAACTTTTCACACGGTCATCAATAACGTGTTTACCAATCGGTTCGTGCAAGAGTTCCAAAAGATCATCTCGCTCGTGTTCCACTATCACTTTCAGTGGAATAAATCGGATGAGCGCGTCCGCAATGAAAACGCTATCCGGGAACATTTGGATTACATCGATGCCTTGCGTACTCGCGATTTGAACACCGCGCAGGCCGCTGCAAAGCGCCACCTAGCCACGTCAAAACAAACCCTGTTGAGTTCGCTCAAGGCCAACAGCCATGGGTCTTAAGTAGTTACGAAAGCAAGGGCCTCTGCAGAGAGGTCTTTATTCGCTGCTGCGAGATTGCGCTTAAGTGAGCTGACCTTTCCAGTGCCGAGTAGCACGGAACAAACGCCCGAATGGTTTAATGCAAATTGCAGCGACGCTTCGGCCAGCGTCAGGCCAACGGCTTCAGCACGCGCTTGTAATGCAGTAACCTGATCCAAGATATCTTGTGATGCTGGTGCGTAGTCGAACCAAGCACCGGGCTTTGGTCCTGTTGCCAGAATACCAGAATTGAAGATACCACCTAACACAAGGCTCGTGCCTTGCAGGGCACACTGGTCTAGCAAACTGGCCTCCGCTTCGCGATCAAGCAAGGTCAGGCGTCCGGCCAGCAGAATTGTATCCAACTTTTCATGTTGCATGACGTCGATGCAGACCTGACTTTCGTTCACCCCAAGCCCTATCGCACCTATGCGTCCAGCTTGTTTCAGATCGCGCAGCGCGAGCATCCCCGACCCAAGAAGATCTTCCATATGTTTTGCACCAGCAGCCCCGTGTGTGTAGCCGCCAATGTCGTGAACAAAGACAATTTCAACACGGTTGGTGCCAAGTCGTTCGCAGCTGCTTTCAAAGCTATTGCGAATACCATCAGCCGAATAGTCGTAGTGTACAGCATTGGGCAAAGGCAGCATAAAGCCGTCTGCCTCTTCCATCGGCGTGCCAGGGGAAAGAACACGACCAACTTTGGTCGACAACACATAGGTGTCGCGCGGCTTAGATTGCAAAAATGTGCCTATCCGTTGTTCGGACAAACCGCGTCCATAGTGGGGTGCCGTGTCAAAGTAACGAATGCCTGCAGACCATGCATATTGCATGATGGCTGTGGCGTCTTCGTCGCATACAACGCCGCCCAAGTTGCCAATGCTGGCACAGCCAAAGGACAAGGATGTGACGGAAACGTTAGTCTTGCCAACGGGATTCGTAACTATACTCATCAGACACGTTCCTTATAATGTGTTACAATCGATGACAGAATTGGTTTATCAGTATGGTCCCCTTTGGACACAGCCCAGGTCAGCACTGCTGCAATGCGGCGTTCTACTTTTTGGAGATGGTTTTGTGCAATGTCGACAATCAAGTGATCTAAAAATGGATTGGCAAACCGCTCGATCGTTGTGACGACATAGGCATCAAACTGATCTGTAAGCCCTGCGGCAACAAACGCTGAACGTACCTCATTTTGCAATACATGCTTGAGCTGTGCGACCTCATCAGGATCATCGACCAAATGACGCACAAGCACATCATTGGCGCATTTATTGCGAAGCCATCGATCCGCCAGAAACGTATGACCAAGGTTCAGGACAAAGAGCTTGAGCGCCTCAATGTCAGCTAACGATGGCACGATTTGGACACAGGGATGTTCACACGGCAAGACAAGCTTGGGCTGATCCTCAATCGCCCAAAGCGCGTATGGTTCGGCAACGGCGCCTGCTGGTTCCAGGGGCTGCGACACAATCCGGTCCACCAAAGAATTCACCCATGTCACATCACGTTCCAAATAGGCCTGAAATTCTAACCCATCATTCTGTGCCAACTCTATGACACGGGTTTTCAAGACCTGCCCATTATCAACGATTAATTCCATTGGCATAATCTGAATAGGAGCTGAATTTATTGCAAACCGGAGCCGCAGAAGATGCGTCAGCTTGGCGGGGTATGACATGGCTTGGTTGAAAGATGGATCGCTGTCGCATCTTTGGGGTGCAAATCCGGTATCACCGGTATTCGACAAAACGATCTTTGCCTCCTCCACAAAGACACGTGCAACTTCATCCCAATCAGTGGATGTTGACAGCGTCCTTGCAACGCTTGTTACATCTAGCGCTTCCTGTACCCTTTTGCCTTTGATCAACCCTTCTACACGCACAGTGTAAGACCCAACCAGTGCGGCCAAACGCGCAGCACGTCTTGGATCGCCAGAGCTTTGTACTACTGTAATCGGACCGACCTCTTGGCCGTCTTGCATCGCTTGTGAGATAAATAGATCGGCATGTGCCTGCAAAAAACGGCTCGTGCCGAACTGAAGAATGGGCGTCGACTGCACAGGTTATCCTCTCAAGGAAGCAAAGTAAAACTTAGCGCTTTACGTTTGATTGTTTTTTATTATATAAAACACCTTTAGTCAACAACGTTTTTGAGGTAAAGCCTGATGTTCACATCTCCTAAAATCGATGCACACCAGCATTTTTGGCAAATTTCACGTGGTGACTACGATTGGATGACTGAAGATGTTGCTGATATTCGCCACGACACCCTGCCGGCTGATCTGTCACCACTGTTAGCAAAACACGACATTGCAGGAACTGTAGTGGTCCAAGCCGCCGCAGCGGTGGCTGAAACAGAATTTCTCCTACGCTTGGCCAAAGACACCCCCTTTATAAAAGGTGTGGTTGGCTGGGTGGATCTGGAAGATCCAGCTTGCCCGCACGTATTGGATCACTTGATGATATCATCTGACTTCAAGGGAGTGCGGCCGATGTTACAAGACATTGAAGACACCAACTGGATTTTAAGGCCGACTGTAATGGCCAATTTGGCGGCCATTGCAGAACGTGGATTGCGGTTAGACGCCCTTATCTTGCCACACCATCTGGGCGTTCTTGCAGGTGTCGCGGCCGATCTGCCGCATTTGCCCATCGTGATCAATCATTGCGCAAAGCCCGTTATTTCAGGTGGGGGTGACGCCGGTGATACATGGCGTGATGGCATGGCGCTCTTGGCAGCATTGCCCAATACGATGTGTAAAATCTCTGGCCTCGCAAATGAAGCGGGTCCAGGTTGGAACGCTGAGTCCTTACTGGATGTGGTTGCCCATGTTGTGAAACACTTTGGGGCCAACAGAACCATGTGGGGTAGCGACTGGCCTGTCTTGAACCTTGCAGGGGACTATTCGCAGTGGCGCGCTGTGTCTAAGACGCTTTTTGCTGATCTGAATGATCAAGACAGAGCAGACATCTACGGTGGCACTGCCACCCGCTTTTATGGCTTGGAGCTATCATCATGACCTACAATATTGTGTGCATTGGGGAACCTTTGGCGGAAATCTCGCGTGGTGCAACCGACCTGGCAGTTGCCTTTGGTGGTGATACGCTGAACACAGCCATCTATTGTGCCCGATCGATCCAAGACTGCGATATCGCCGTCCACTACGTCACGGCTATCGGGGTCGATACTCTGTCTGATGCTGCTTTGGAATTGATGACAAGCGAAGGCATTCACACCAATCACATCAGCCGCGACCCGCACCGCCAAATTGGTATATACGCCATCCAAAATGATGAAAACGGTGAGCGAGACTTCCACTATTGGCGTGACAACTCTGCCGCGCGCACCATGTTTACAACTGACACTTCACCGCATTTGAGTGCGATTGAGATGGCTGATATGGTTTATCTGTCGGGCATCACCCTTGCCATCCTAACGCAAGATGCACGCGACAGCCTTTGGAGTGCCTTGGCTGCGCTCCGCGCGTCAGGCCTCAAGGTCGCTTTTGATTCCAATTACCGGTCCAAACTGTGGGACGTGACAACCACCGCGCGTCGCGAGATAGCCCGCTTTTGGGAAATCACTGACATCGCCCTGCCGTCATACGAAGATGAAGCGGATTTGTTTGGCGACAAGAGCACCTTGGGTATTGTTAGTCGTATTGTTGCGGCAGGTGCTCAATCTGGTGCGTTGAAGTGTGGCAATGCAGGACCAGTGCTTATCCCATTATCCGACGACATCGAATACTTTGCCAAAGCCGACAGCGTTGTAGACACAACAGGGGCTGGCGATAGTTTCAACGGTGCCTATCTTGCGGCAATCGCAGCCGACAAGACGCAAACAGTGGCGGCGATGGAAGCCCATGCATTGGCTGCAAGCGTTGTAGCACATCAAGGCGCTATCTTGCCACGCGTGACAGCGCCCAAAGCAATCCGAATGGGTAGCGTCATTCGTCTACGGCCTGAGCACTTAGAAGAATACAAACGCCTTCACGCCAACGTCTGGCCTAGTGTGCTTAGTCGTTTAAAAGTCTCCAACTTTACAAACTATTCTATTTATCTCAAAAAACCTGAATTCCTTATGTTTGGGTATTTTGAGTATACTGGAAGCGATTTCGAAGCTGACAATGCCGCCATTGCGGCTGATCCCATTACCCAAGAGTGGTGGGCGGTTTGCGGACCAATGCAGGACCCTTTTGAAACTCGTGCTGATGGCGAATGGTGGGCGGAAATGGAAGAAGTTTTCCATTTGGCTTAATTGGCATAGTCTTTTTGTCTCAAAAGGCACCTGTGTTCAGACTGTTTGATGATTGGTTAAGCATCCAGGCATCGCACCTACATATCAGAGCCGCAGTATTGCCGAGGTGCGGAACGCTTTTGGTGAAAGGGGGCAATTGGAAAAATTGGAGAGGGACTGTTCGCCCACTAACTTAGCTGAGATTGAGCGGGAGTTTAATTCAGAGGTTGCTATTATAGTCAGTAAAATGACGGATGATAAATCCTTACCAAAGGCTCAGCGTAAAAAGCTGCAGATTGTGAACGCAGCTCAAAAATCAGATGCTGCTTGTCTGATTAAACTTGTGGATAAAAGCTCTAATGTTGCGGTGACTTAAAATCAACAGGAGATCCGTTGACATTTATTTGCCCACCGCTGAGCGTCATAGCGCCCGATAGCATGCGCATCATGCAGGATTTTCCGGCAGGGTAGAATTTCCGCCATAATATTCTGTCAGCTTTGCCGCGAAATTTCTGAAAAAGACTGCGACTTCGGATTGGTCGGGAACGTCAAAGGAATCGATGCGATGGAGAAAGGGACAGTTCACGACTGCGATGGCCTTGTGTCTGTTGTCGAACACGGGAAATGCCATGTTGATGACGCCTTGGGTGGTATCAGAGGATGTTATTTCCTCTCCTTTGTCCTGGATCGGCTTTAAGCGGTTCATGAAGTGTTTTTCAGTGCAGGGCGGCTCGCCGATTGCGGGTTGGTGGCGCCTGAATAATTTTTGTGCTTCATCTGCTTTGCGGAACGCGGCCAGGACACGTCCTGTACTGGTGTTAGTTAGGCCGATGACGGATCCTGGTCTTAGCGACAAAGCCCAATTCCCCGGAGAGGGTGCGGAATCGATGATGACAATATTTCCCGCATCCTCAATTCCGATGTGACAGGATTGCCAAGACTTCTGCACCAGTTCACGCATCAAGGGCTGCGCGAAGGACAGCAGGCGTTCAAGGGGCGGAAGCTCCCTGGACATCGAAAACATACGCAACGTTAAAGTGTAGCGTTCATCGTCGCTTTTGAGGACATATCCGCGCTTAACCAAAGTCATCAGCATCCGAAAAATCTCGGAAGGTGTCCGTTCGAGGGCCTGTGCGATTGTCTTTTGTGACACTGGCCTGTTTTGGACTGTAAGATATTCAAGAATATCAATGCCTTTGTCGAGCGCGGGCGTAGAATAGCTGGGGTTGGACATTTTAGAGCCTTTGGCGATCAGGTTCCATCATAATATGCAGAAGCTCATATCTTTACAAGTAAAAATTAATTTTATATATGAATATATTAAAGGAGCAGCCAATGGAAAGACTATCGGGAAAACGCGTATTAATTACCGCAGCAGGGCAGGGTATCGGTCGGGCAACGGCAGAGCTGTTCGCCGAACAAGGTGCTCAGGTTATCGCCTGTGACATCAATGAAGCGTCGCTCAAAGGTCTTGATGCAATGCGTGGCGTTACGGCCCTAAAGTTGGATGTAACCAACGGGAGCGCAGTTGCGTCTATGGTGGCCAACATCGGACCTCTGGACGTCTTGTTCAATTGCGCGGGATATGTTGCTGGTGGCACAATCCTGGGATGTGACGAAAAGGATTGGGACTTTAGTTTTGATCTGAATGTCAAGGCGATGTACCGACTTATCCGTCTCACATTGCCAGAAATGTTGGAAAACGGTGGCGGGTCCATCATCAATATGTCGTCGGTTGCATCCTCACTGAAGGGAGTTCAGAACCGGTTCGTCTATTGTGCATCCAAGGCCGCGGTCATCGGAATGACTAAGGCAATTGCAGCTGATTTTGTCACCCAAGGTGTGCGCTGCAATGCAATATGTCCAGGCACAGTTGACAGCCCGAGCATGCATGACCGGCTCCGCTCAACAGGGGACTACGAAAAAGCGCTTAGTGATTTTGTTGCGCGTCAACCCATGGGCCGCGTCGGGACAGCGACCGAGATTGCAGAGTTGGCTCTGTATCTCGCGAGTGATGCCAGCAGCTTTACTACTGGGCAAACGCACGCAATTGACGGTGGTTGGACAATTTAGAATAAAGGAAAAGAAAATGAAACTTTTGCGATTTGGCCCTTTGGGTATGGAGAAGCCTGGCATTCTAGACGCTGACGATAATATTCGCGATCTGACAGGTATCATTAACGATGTGTCGGGGCCGGAACTTGGTGATGAAACACTTGCACGGCTGCGTGAGGTCGACCATACACAATTGCCAATCGTTCCAGCTAATACGCGTATTGGGGCCTGCGTTGGGCAGGTTGGAAAGTTCATTTGTATCGGCCTGAATTATGCAGATCACGCGGCAGAGAGTGGCCTTGCCCTCCCAGAAGAGCCGGTCGTTTTCTTTAAGGCGACTTCGGCGATTTGCGGCCCAAACGATGACATTGAAATTCCACGCACCTCGCTCAAAACTGACTGGGAAGTCGAGCTGGGTGTGGTGATCGGCAAGGATGCAAAATATGTTTCCCAAGACGATGCGCTAGGGCATGTTGCGGGATACTGTGTTGTTAACGATTTGAGCGAACGCGATTTTCAGCTCCACCGCTCTGGCCAATGGGTCAAAGGAAAATCCTGTGACACATTTGGTCCGATTGGCCCGTGGCTTGTCACGCGTGACGAGGTTGCCAATCCGCAAAATCTGCCGATGTATCTGGAAGTTAACGGTCATCGCTTTCAAGACGGCGCGACGAATACGATGCATTTTGGTGTGGCATACATCGTATCGCATCTGTCGCAATTCATGAGCCTGCAAGCGGGTGATGTGATCTCGACCGGTACGCCACCAGGCGTTGGGCTAGGGCAAAGGCCAGAGATGTACTTAAAGGCCGGTGACCACATTGAGTTGGGGATTGAAGGCCTTGGTGTGCAAGTCCAAACAACAAAGGCCGCGCAATGACCAAGATTAAAGGACTAACCACGTATGACTTGAGGTTTCCAACCTCGGATAGCCTGGATGGATCAGATGCAATGAACCCCGATCCTGATTATTCAGCCGCCTATGTGGTTCTTCATACTGATGGCACGCATGAAGGCCATGGCCTGACGTTCACAATCGGCCGCGGCAATGAAATTTGTGTCGCTGCAATACATGCGCTGCGGGACCGGGTTGTTGGCTTGGACCTGGAGTGGATCATTGAAGACATGGGACGGTTCTGGCGGCGCGTGACCTCGGACAGTCAATTGCGTTGGATTGGGCCAGATAAAGGCGCAATCCATCTTGCCACAGGTGCAGTTGTTAACGCAGCGTGGGACCTTTGGGCCAAAGACGTCGGCAAACCAGTTTGGGAACTTGTTGGAGAGATGACCCCAGAGGAAATTGTGCGCCTCGTCGATTTTAGGTATTTGACTGACGCGATCACAGCTGATGAAGCACTTGCATTACTTAAACGTGCTGAACCGGGAAAGGCTGCGCGGTTCCATACGCTGCGGGCGGAGGGCTATCCTTGTTATACGACGTCGGCTGGATGGCTTGGGTACTCGGATGAGAAATTGCGCCGGCTGTGCCAAGAGGCGAAGGACGAGGGCTTTACCCATGCCAAATTCAAGGTCGGCCATGATCTGGACGACGATATTCGCCGCCTGACAATTGCCCGTGAAGTCTTAGGCGAAGACATGAACATCATGATCGACGCCAATCAGATCTGGGAGGTTGATCAGGCCATTGACTGGGTCAACAAGCTGGCGTTTGCGCGGCCGTTCTTTATTGAAGAGCCAACCAGCCCAGATGATGTAACCGGTCATCGGACAATCCGCGAAGGTGTGGCCCCGGTCAAGGTTGCGACAGGCGAAATGTGTCAAAACCGGATCATGTTCAAACAGTTTATTAAGGACGGAGCAATCGACATTGTACAAATTGACAGTTGCAGAATGGGTGGTCTGAACGAAGTTCTGGCGGTGATGTTGATGGCCGCCAAATATGACCTACCCGTCTGGCCCCACGCTGGTGGTGTCGGGTTGTGTGAATATGTCCAGCATATGTCGATGATCGATTACATTGCGATATCAGCAGAAAAAGACAGCAAGCGTATCGAATACGTTGACCACTTGCACGAGCACTTCGTTGATCCATGCGTGATAAAAGATGGCGCTTACTTGGTACCAGAAAGCCCTGGCTTCAGCATTGAAATCAAGCCGCAAACGCTGATTGACTTTGCATTCTCGCCAACAATATAATATTTTTGAAACGGTATTGTCAGACAAACTTGACGTCCAATTGGTTGGTCCTTAATTCTGGTTGATGACAGCACATAAGGTATTGTTAAACAAACTTAACGTCCCATTAGCGCTCCTAATTTTATTGCTAGCCCATTTGCAAAACCTGATGCTTGATCTACTTAGTCAGTCGACACCAATATAAATTTCAATTGACTGCTCCCCAATCTCAAATTGATTTTAAGCACAAATATTTTTTGAATCCAAGTTCGTTGCTATGATGTCGCTTTCAAAACTGCCCTGCTGCCAAAGGCCACCTGCAAAGCTTCCAGATCTTGACGAAATTTTTCGTTGGCAGCTTCCATTTCGATGGTGTCGTCTGCGATAAACTGGAAAAATCGGATGTTCTGCAAAGAGAACAAACAGTCTGCGAGAGCGGACGCGTCTATGTTTGTGGTGACAAGGTTTCTGTCTTGCAGCCCAACAATAAGTGTTCGCATCTTTTCGATCAAAACACTGTCCAATTCGCTATATGTTCTACCAAACTCCCGGCTGCCTTCGGATATCGATGCAGATATGACCTCTCTCCAGGTCGATTTCTGGAGGTAAGTCATCGCGTGTTGCCGCATTATCCGTCCAAAATCCAAGACCGCTTCGATAAGGCTTGGGTGTTGCGAATTAGCGCACTCTTCAAGTTTCTTGATCAGGATCATATCGCTTTGACCGACAAGAGCCAGTAGCAATCCGGCCTTACTGCCAAAGTATTTATAGACGGTCACTGCTGAGATTTCTGATTCTGCGGCGATGTCCTCAATCGTGATGTTTGAGTAGCCCGCATCTTGGAACCTTTTCCGGGAAACTTCGAGTATTCGCGCCCGGCGCGTTTCCTTTTGGCGCTCTCTAAGTCCTTTTTTTTCCATTATAAAACCTCTCATTGGTCACCAGTATCGCACACGAAATTATGTGTCACAATAAATTTCTTGACTTATAATCATTTAGTGTCTTAATCTTTTAAGACAACTTAACTTGGAGGTTACAATGAAAATATCGAAACTCAGATCGGCGGCAAAGGTTGCTATAATTTGCGCCACGTCAATTGCAGCAACGGCAGGTGCCGTGCAAGCAGATGACTTTAAGGTAGCGATTGTTTTGCCTGGAGTGATCACAGATCGTTCCTTCAATCAGGCTGGCTTTGAGGGCGTCGAACGTGCAGCCGAGGAGCTTTCGATCGACTTCGCCTATTCTGAAAAGACGGCGCAGCCAGACCAGCCGCAGGCGCTGTCCGACTACGCCCGTCGTGGTTATGATCTTGTGATTGGGCATGGCGGCGAATTTCAGGAATCCGTTGGCCGGGTTGCAGGGCGGTTTCCTGACACTCAATTCTTGATCGTCAATGGAACAGAGGCCGGTGAAAACATCGCGACAATGAGTTTTGATTTTCCCGCCTTGGGCTATGTGATGGGGCATGTGGCAGGCCAAACCTCCGAAACTGGCAAAGCAGGGTATATTGGCGCGCAAAAACTACAGTTCTACGTACAGCTTGGCGAGGGCTTCGAAAGAGGCTTTATGGATGCGCGCCCGGATGGGCAAGTGTTCACGGCGTGGACAAATGATTGGGACGATGTGGCAAAAGGAAAAGAAGCCGCACTAAACCTGATTAATCAGGGTGCAGATGTGATTTTCCCGTCGATGGACAATGCTGTGGTCGGAAGTTTGCAGGGTGTGCGTGAGCAAGGTGTCATGGGCATAGGAATTTACTATGATGCCATTGCAGATTGGCCCGACACGGTTATCCAGTCGGCAATCTTTGACATGCGCAGCGCATTGGTCGAGGTGATTTCAACTGCCAAGGCCGGTGAGATCGAAAGCAAGTCCTACAGTTTCGGGCTGGAAACTCCTACGGCCGCCCGGATCGGCAGCTATTCGGATCGGGTGTCTGCTGATGTCCAGCAAAGCGCCTCTGGGATCATTGACCAGATTGTCGCTGGCGAAATCACGACACGTTAACATCAGAGTTCCTCCCTAGGCGCGGGCGAATAGCCCGTCCCTGAAGGGAATTTAGGCCGGTAGACGGGAGGTTCTTATGTCAGAACTAGTGCTAAAACTTGATGGTATTGCAAAACTTTTTGGAGATTTTCGCGCACTAGACGGCGTGCATATGGAAATCGAGCGAGGCTCCATTCACGCAATCCTTGGCGAGAACGGTGCCGGAAAAACGACTTTGATGAATATCCTTTTCGGTTTGTATCAACCCGAGGAGGGAGAGATCTCGCTCAATGGAAAAGTGACCAAAATTCTATCACCCCGAATAGCGATGGAAATGGGGATCGGGATGATCCACCAGCACTTCATGTTGGTCGATACTTTGACGGTTGCCGAAAATGTCGCTTTGGGCCTGCCGGATCAAGGGGCAAAGCTTGATCTGGGCAGGATCGTCAAACGGCTTGCCGAGTTATCTGAAGAATACCAATTTGATATCGATCCACACGAAGAGGTTTGGAAGCTGCCAATCGGCATGCGCCAGCGGGTCGAAATCCTGAAGGTGTTGTTTCGGGATGCCGATATCATCATTCTGGACGAACCAACGAGCGTACTGGCTCCGAACGAAATTTCAAATTTCCTTGATGGCATGGCGCGCCTGAGGGCGGCTGGCAAAACCGTGATCTTTATCACCCATAAACTAGATGAGGTCGAAGCGATTGCTGACAACGTCACAATCATGCAGCACGGTAAAGTCAGCGCTGAAGTCAGAGTTGCTGAATCGGACGCTCGTGAAATGGCGCGTTTGATGGTTGGGCGCGATATTGTTCATGACGTGGTGGATCGCGGCGATCAAAAGCCGGGCGACATCGTTTTAAAGGCCTCAGGTCTACGTGCACGCGACAACCGGGGAATTGAGGCACTGAAGGGTGTATCGCTGGAAATTCGCGCGGGCGAGGTTCTGGGGATCGCTGGGGTGGATGGGAATGGTCAGGCCGAGCTGTCTGAAGTCATCACCGGTCTATTGGACCCGGAAGCAGGCACAATCACTGTTGATGGTGAAGATATCACCCACAAGTCAGTGTATGCCCGCCGCCATACACACCATGTATCATACGTGCCTGAGGACAGGCATCACACTGGGTTGGTACTGGATTTTTCCATCGCACAAAATTCGATGCTCCGCGATTTCCGTATTCCGCCGTTCTCTCGCAAAGGTGTTATCAACACCAGCAAGGTTCGAGAGAAAGCCAAGGACTGGGTGGACCGGTATGATGTGCGGATGCGGAATATCGACCAGCACGTTCGATTTTTGTCCGGCGGCAACCAACAAAAGCTGATCTTTGCACGCGAAGTGGAATGTGATCCGCGTGTTTTGGTGGTGATGCAGCCCTGCAAGGGCCTTGACGTTGGCGCAATTGAAGCCGTCCAGCGCACTGTAATGGCGGAGCGCGCGAATTGCAAAGCAGTGCTCTACATCTCAACTGAACTGGAGCACATCATGACCGTTGCTGACCGGATTGCGGTCATGTGTGCAGGCGAAATCACCGGCATTCTGACACCTGACGAAGTCACCGACGAACGTATCGGCGCGCTGATGGGTGGCATCAAGGAAGAAGGGGTCGCGTGATGCTGACGGCAATTCGATATTTCTATTTACTTCGTCCAATATGGGCGGTTTTGATAGCCCTGTTTGTTGGATCGGGCCTGATCCTGATCGCGGGCGTCTCCCCGATCACGGCCTACGTCGAGCTCTTCAAAGGGGCGTTCCTGGATTACTGGGGGCTAGCTGGAACCCTGGTTAAAACTTCGCCGATCCTATTGGCGGGTCTGGCGGTAATTTTACCATTACGCGCCGGGCTTTTGAACATTGGTGCCGAAGGCCAGATTTACATGGGGGGCCTGTTCTCAGCGATGGCGGCACTACTTTTGCCCGAAATGTCTGCGCTTATCTTGGTCCCGATCTGCGTTCTTGCTGGTGCACTGGGTGGTGGCCTTTGGGGCCTGATCCCCGGTTACCTCAAAGCGTATCACGGCATGAACGAAGTCATCCTGACAATATTATTGAACTTCATCGCAATTAACATCGTTAGCTATGTGGCGGGCGGACCGATGATGCAGGAAGGTGCGCCATATCCCTATTCCGAAGAAATCCGTCAGGAGCTTTGGCTTCCGTGGATTATGAACGGAACGGACGCGCACGCTGGTGTAATTGTCGGTGTCGCTCTGGCTATGGTGATGTTTTTTGTTCTGAAATATTCAACCATTGGCTTTGCACTTGATACCATTGGTAAAAATGCGACAGCGGCACAATATGCGGGTGTTCCCGTAAAACCGTACATCGTTGGCGTGATGTTTGCAGCCGGTGCATTGGGTGGTCTGGCTGGGACGTTTGAAGTTCTTGGACTGAAGTATCGCCTCTATCATCACTTTTCACCCGGCTATGGGTTCGACGGCATCGTTGTCGCTTTCCTGGCGTCGGTTAATCCGTTGATTGCACCGATTGCTGCCTTTTTCCTTTCAGGTCTGAAGGCCGGTGCGCTGGTTATGCAACGGGCGGTGGGACTGGAAAGCACTGTGATTGAAGCCATTCAGGGTCTGGTAATTATCTTCGTCGCCGCGAGCCTTGGGTTTAAATACAACGCAACCAAATGGTCGCAGTTTCTGCTGCGTCGCCGCAAGCTGGACGCCGAGGTCGGCGATACCTTTGCCAAAACCCCGAAAGGAGATGAATGATGGATTTTCTCCTAGATGCTCAGGCAATGACAGATTTCCTGTCGACCAGCCTGCGGCTGTCCATTCCAATCATATTTGCGGCGGTAGGCGGCGTCATCTCGGAACGCTCCGGTGTGTTCAACATTGCTCTGGAAGGGTGCATTCTTGGTGGTGCCTTCGGCGCAGCGGTTGGTGCCTATTTAACTGGAACGCCTTTTGGAGGGCTGTTTTTTGGGCTTGCCGTTGCCAGTTTTGCTGGCATTATCCTTGCCGCTTTGGCTGTCGGGCTTGCGATCAACCAATTGGTTGCAGGGATCGCTATCAACATCCTGATGATCGGCCTGACATCTTATCTGGCACGCCTCATCCTCGGGGCAGATGCCACCTCAACACTGCCGGGCTTTTCACCCATCGCCATACCGTTACTTTCGTCGATCCCGATATTAGGCAAGGTGCTATTTACTCAAGATTTACTGACCTATTTGATGTATCTTCTGGTGCCCCTGACATGGTGGGTAATCTATAGAACACCATGGGGTCTGAACCTGCGCGCCATTGGAGATTACCCGGTGGCTGCCGACAGTGCTGGTATCAGCGTGTCGCGTGTACGCTTGTATGCGGTGCTCATAAGCTGCGCGATGGCCGGGCTTGGGGGGTGCTACTTAGTACTGAGTCAAGTGTTTGTTTTCACCGAAAATATGAGTGCAGGCAAGGGTTTTATCGCACTGGCGGCTTTGATCCTTGGTCGCTGGAATCCGATCGGCGCGCTTTTGGCTTGCCTGTTCTTCGGAATGTCCGACGCCCTGCAATTGCGTTTGCAATTCGGCAGTCCGGATGTGCCCTATCAGCTGTTTTCCATGGTTCCCTACATCGCGTCCTTTCTGGCTCTCGTCATCTTTGCTGGCAAAGTTCGACCGCCTGCCGCAATTGGCATCAAATATGAGCGAGGAGGGAAGTAAATGTCCAATATGCAAGCTATGATCAGCAACCCGGTTCCGTGGCCAAATGGTGCCAAATGCGCGTGTAGTGTGACATTCGACATGGATTCAGACAGCCTTATCCATCTCGACCACCCGACAGATGGTTACAAGCGCGCTTCTGCAATCTCAATGTTGCAATACGGTCCAACGGTCGCGATACCGCGTATTGTTGAGACATACCGCAGGCTCGGAATCACACAGACGTTCTTTATCCCGGCGTGGTGCATGGAAGCTTACCCAGAGGCGGTCGAGACCATTCTCAAGGGTGGGCATGAAATTGGACAACATGGTTACCTACACGAAAATCCCGTTCTGCAAAGCCGCGAAGAACAGGCGGGTTGGATGGACAAATCGCTTGCGGTAATTGAGCGAATGACAGGCGCTAAGCCGCGAGGGTGGCGAGCACCCCTCTATAACTTCTCAAATGAATCAGCGGATTTGTTGGTAGAGCGCGGATTCAAATACGATGCGTCGCTCATGGCGGATGATGTGCCTTACGTTATCGAGACTAGGGAAGGATCTTTGATTGAGCTTCCTACGCACTGGGGGTTGGATGACTGGCCGCAATATGTTCAGTCAATGGATCTGGATTACATGATGCCAATCCGTTCGCCTGAAACGGGCTGGGCGCCTTTTGTTCAGGAGTTCGAAGCTGCCTATCGCCACGGAGGTTTGTGGGTTCCGGTTGTGCATCCTTTTGCGACGGGTCGTTTGGCTCGGTGGGAAGTTGTCGCAAACTTTTTGGCGGCTGTAATGGATCATGGCGATGTTTGGTTCGCACCGATGGAAGAGATTGCAGCCCATGTTGAAAAAGTTATCGCCGATGGATCTTACACGCCGCGTCGGGTTGCAATGCCACAATATGGCGGCCCAGTGACCGCAGCACTTTGAAAATGTATAGAGGATACTCGAATGTCAGAACATGGTTACGAAGGGGGGCGTCTGAACCTTCCATTTGTCGGAATTTGCACTTTTGGCAAATATCCATATGTGGAAAATTGGGACGCAATCGATGCAGATGTGGCGGTTCTTGGAGCGCCCTTCGACTTTGGCTGTCAATGGCGTTCAGGAGCCCGAATGGGACCACGGGCCATCCGTGAAGCATCAACCTTGTTCTCTTTTGGCCATGCAGGGGCTTACGATCACGAAGATGACATCACCTATCTGGAACCGTCTAAAGTGAAAATCGTCGACATCGGCGATGCCGACATTATTCACACAGATACCGTTAGTAGCCATGCAAACATTGAATATGGCGTGCGGAAGATATTGGCTGCCGGTGCCATTCCCGTCGTTATGGGCGGCGATCACTCGGTGAATATTCCGTGTATCAATGCCTTTGACGACCAGGAGCCAATCCACGTCGTTCAAATTGATGCACACTTGGATTTTGTGGACGAGCGCCACGGTGTAAAATTTGGCCACGGTAACCCGATGCGCCGCGCCGCTGAAAAATCCTATGTGACAGGGTTAAGCCAGATTGGCATTCGCAATGTGTCGTCCACCGCAAGCGACGGGTATGCAGATGCCCGCGCGATGGGATCTGATATTCAATCTGTTCGCCAATTTCGAAAACTGGGTGTCGAGGGAATGCTAGAGCGTATTCCTGAAGGTGGCCGCTATTATCTAACCATCGACATTGATGCGTTCGATCCGTCAATCGCACCCGGAACCGGTACACCCAGCCATGGCGGCTTTATCTACTACGAGGTTCTGGAACTTATCGACGGTTTGGCAAAGCGCGGAAAGATTGTTGGCCTCGATTTGGTGGAGGTTGCACCAGACTATGACTTGACTGGATGCACATCAACCCTAGCAGCACAGATTTTGATGAACAGCATTGGGCGCATTTTACACCACAGATAACTCTCCCTGTACTTAAGCAGAGCTGAGCATCACCGCTTCAGCCCAAGGGCTGCTTCACACTACGAATTGACATCCGGGAATTCGTCTCGAATGGCAGCGTTGTCCGCAGAGTGTGAGTTCGAGCCGCCCACTGAGTTGCTACTGCAGCGAATGGCAGCAATGCGGGCTGCGACCGCAGCATCTTGAAACGAGGGTGGAGGTCCGCTTTGGGCCGTCCCTGTTCAGGCTGTCAAGGTGTGCCAGTAGATATAGCGGAGAGCAAAAAGTGGTTACAACTATCTGCTGAGCAAGGTTACGCCCCTGCACAGAATAGTCTTGGAGGCATTGTCAGACAAACTTGACGTCCCATTGGTTGGTCCCTAATTTTTATGAATGACAACACAAAACCCATTTAAGTACTTCAAAACGTCTCCCAAAATCATCCGCTTAGCAGTTATGTATTACGTGCGTTACCCTCTTAGTTTCCGCCAAG
>Ga0115564_10001317_pt1 | contig 22941 bp, 20 predicted proteins | sample COGITO_mtgs_1105_7_FD_88680 | JGI IMG/M metagenome (GOLD analysis project Ga0115564, IMG submission 88680) | Pelagic marine microbial communities from North Sea - COGITO_mtgs_110523 | ecosystem: Environmental > Aquatic > Marine > Epipelagic | place: Germany:Helgoland, sampling site Kabeltonne...
ATAAAAAAGAATATCCAGGTCAATGGTTCTTGCCTGGTAACCTTCCGCCATAGAGCGTTTTCTTCCTAAAAATCGTTCTATGGACAAGAGTTCGGTCAATACCTCCTGGGGGGAAAGGATAGTCTCGACGCCTAGACAAGCATTGTAAAAAGGTGTGCTGTCAAACCCCCAGGGAGGAGTTTCGTATACAGTTGAGACAGATTGAATTGGGCCAATACGGTATTCAATCATGCCTAGGGCGAGTTGTAAAAACCCCATTCGGTCACCCATATTACTGCCCAAGGAAAGATAGATCATGATATATTTCTATGGGTCAAAAATACGCAAATCACATAGAGCAGGGAAGTGATCTCAGTTTTTTTGAAGGACAGCAGCCAGTGAATCAGCCACGGGGATATGGGCTTCTATATTCCGAATTCTCCGAAGACTACTAGGGTGAGTACTCAGGATTTCAGGGGGTGTTTTTCCTTCCGAAGCATCATGCATTCTCCGCCATAAATCGGCCGCTTCCTTTGGAGCATAGCCGGCAATGGTCATCAATTCCAATCCAATTCGATCGGCTTCAGTTTCGTGTTTTCTACTAAAGGGAAGTATTCCAGCCACATGGCTTCCAATACCATAGGCAGCCAAAATTTTCTTTTGTTTGTCTTCGGGTTGGTTTTTTACAGATCGACCAACCAAAAAGTCCATGCCAACTTTTGCCGTGTTAGCACTCATGCGTTGTGCTCCATGATCGGCCAATGCATGTGCTACCTCATGCCCCATAATAGCAGCAATCCCAGCCTCCGTTTTGGCAGTGGGTAGAATACCGGTATAAAAAACAATTTTTCCGCCGGGCATACACCAGGCATTGCGTTGGTCATTCTTTACCAAATTGTATTCCCAAGCATAATCCTTTAGGACGGCTAGATTTCCTTTGTGTTGAAAATAGGCTTCTGCAGCTGCAGTTATTTTTTTCCCCACCCGTTTAATTTGGTCACTTTCGCGAGTGTTTTCTATCACCTCGTTTTGCTCAAGGAAAGCGGAATACTCTTTAAAGGCCATGGGAAAAACAGTTTTATTCCCATAAAAGTTAAATGTTTTTTTTCCGGTATATTGATTTACTTTACAAGAAGCAAGTAGAAAAAGAATACAGAAGAGGTAGGTAACTTTTTTCATAGATAAGGTTTTGGCTTATTTCAAAGTTAATTATTTTCAGGATAGAATTTCTTTTTTTGTAACAATTTGGATATTTTAACGCCTAATAGCTAGAATAAATAGACAATTATGAATTTTTTAAAGAGTTTTCTAGCATCGATATTGGGTACTATTGTTGCCTTTATTTTTATTGGGATTGTTTTTTTTATGGCCATTGCTGGAATTGCTTCCGCCTTTGGAACAGAAGCTGTCACAGAGGTTGAAGTAAAAGAAAACAGCATTTTAGCGCTGGATTTAGATCTTCCTGTTAAGGATAATGTTGCTTCTACCAAAGAGTTTGAACAAGCCCTTGGTTTAGGGGATGACGTTTTAAAATTCAATAATGTAATTGCTGCCATAAAAAAGGCGGCAAAAGATGAGAATATAAAAGGAATTGATCTCCATAGTCAGTTTCCTTCCATGGGATGGTCACAAGCACAAAGTATACGAAAAGCGTTAAATGAATTTAAAGCAGAAGGAAAATTCATCTATTCATTTGGTGATTATTATTCGCAAAAAGGATATTACCTCGCCTCAGTTTCTGATTCCATCTTTTTACATCCGCTTGGTGAAATGGAATTTAAAGGTTTGGCGGCAGAGGTGCTTTACTACAAAGATTTCCAAGAAAAGTATGGCTTTAAAATGGAAGTTGTTCGTCATGGAAAATACAAAAGTGCCGTAGAACCCTATTTGGAAAGCGAAATGAGTGAAGCCAATCGCACCCAAATTCAATCTTTATTGAATTCAGTATGGGGAACTGTGAGCGAAGAAATTGAGACTTCACGTTCATTATCTAGCGCTAAATTAAAATCCATTGCTGAAGAGTTATCCGCAAGACTTCCTGAAAATGCGATGGAAGTAGGTTTAATTGACGGTCTGGTATATGAGAGTGACTATAAAGCAAAACTAAAAACAGCACTAGGTTTAGAACAAGACGATAAAATCAGAAAAACAAACCTGAATCGGCTTACTAGTGGGAACAGTCTATACAAAAAAGGAGTTCGTGAACGCATCGCTGTAATTTATGCACAAGGCCCTGTGTTGTATGGTGAAGGATCAGAATATGTCATTGGACAAGAAGTTTTTTTAGATGCGATAAAAGATGCGGTAGAGAACCGCCGCGTAAAAGCCATTGTCTTACGAATTGATTCCCCCGGTGGAAATGCATTAAGTTCAGACATCATTTGGAACGCCTTAATGAAAGCAAAAGAGGAGAAACCTTTGGTGGTTTCTTTGGGGAATGTTGCTGCCTCTGGAGGGTATTATTTAGCCGTAGCTGGAGATGAAATCTACGCCAACGATTTAAGTATCACAGGATCCATTGGTGTTTTTGCAACAGTTCCTAACGTAAAACAATTTACCGAATCCATAGGGATCAATGCACAACATGTTATGACCCACAAAAACGCTTTAGGCTTTAGCCTTTTCCAATCTCCTTCTGGCGAATTCCGAGCCAGCATTAAAGAAGGAATCGAACATGTATATGAAACCTTTAAAGAGCGTGTAGCTGAAGCAAGAAACATGACCCTAGAAGAAGTAGAGGCCATTGCTCAAGGACGTGTTTGGACAGGAAAACAAGCCCTTGAAAACGGATTAGTCGATGGATTAGGCGGACTAGAACAAGCGCTTGAAGCTGCAGCACGCTTGGCAGAACTCGAGGAATACAATTTAATTTCTTACCCTAAAATAGAACCAGAATTCGACGACTTTTTATCCGTAATGGGTCCTTTTGGAAGTATTCAAGAACAATTAACAGCAAACTACCCCAAAGAAATTCAAGCTTTTTTAACTACCTTAACACAAAAAACAGAGCGACCTAATATTGAAATTCGCTTGCCGTATACGGTAGAAATAAAATAGCGCATGACGTTAACTGACAGGGCACTCGCACAAAAGATTTATCTCTATTTGGCGGCATTGTTTATTACCTCTTTGGTGGTGTCCAATCTTATTTTTCAAAAGTTTTTCTATTGGTATCCAATGGATGTCTCTGTGTTTGGAATTCGTTTATTTGAACTTTCAGTAGGAATTTTACCCTATCCCATTACCTTTTTAATTACTGATTTGATTTCAGAAATTTATGGGCAAAAGCGCGCCAATCAAGTTGTAGTTGCTGGAATTTTTGCTTCCTTTTTTTCAATAGGAATTTTATTGCTGGCCGGGCTAGTCCCTGCCATGGCCTCATCTCCTATCGACGATGTGACCTTTACACGTGTTTTTTCCTTGTCTCCTTTGGCCGTTTTAGCGTCCATGATTGCTTATTTGTTTGCTCAATTTATTGATATTCGCATTTATCATTTTTGGAAAAATTTAACCCAAGGGAAGCACCTTTGGCTGAGGAATAATTTTTCCACCTTTGCTTCCCAAATAATCGATTCTACCACCGTTATAGTATTGCTGTGTTTTTTTGGTGTTTTACCTTGGAATTTGTTTTGGGGATTGGTGGTGTCTAGTGTGCTATTCAAAGTCTTGATTGCTGCAATTGATACACCTTTTTTGTATCTGTTCGTGGGACTTTTTAGAAAAAGGTTTTCCCTAGCGGTGGGAGAAGAAATTCATTTTGATTAATCATGGAAGAAAACACAGCTGTTCGCATCAATAAATACCTCAGTGAAATTGGTTACTGTTCTCGTAGAGCTGCAGATAAGTTGATTGACGCTGGTCGAATTACCGTCAATGGGAATCCGGTTGAAATGGGAATGAAGGTAACCAAAACAGATATGATTGCAGTTGATGGAATTTCTGTGAACCAAAAAGGAGATGCTCCAGTTTATATTGCTTTCAATAAGCCCGTGGGAATTGTTTGCACCACAGACACACGGGTGGAAAAAGAAAATATCATCGACTTTATTAATTTTCCTTCGCGAATTTTCCCCATTGGTCGCCTAGACAAGCCTTCTGAGGGTCTCATTTTCTTGACCAACGATGGCGACATTGTCAACAAAATTTTACGCGCCCGCAACCAACACGAAAAAGAATATATTGTTACAGTCAATAAGCCTATCACCCAAGGATTCATCGATAAAATGGGACAGGGAGTACCTATTTTAGATACGGTAACGCGTCCATGTATTATTAAACAAACCCATAAAAAGGAGTTTAAAATTATTCTTACCCAGGGATTAAATCGTCAAATTCGACGCATGTGTGAATACCTTGACTACCGTGTGGTCACCCTTAAGCGAATTCGTATAATGAATGTAGCTTTAGATGTTCCTGTTGGGAAATGGCGCAATCTCACTAAAGAAGAATTGACCGAGATCAATCGGATGGTTGAAGATTCAGCAAAAACACACGAGCTTTAAATCGCGTCTATTGCTACAACTAAGCCTTCGTTTGAACGGACATTGAATACGGTATCATCTTCAAAAATAAGGTATTGCCCTTTTATTCCTTTTAAGACACCAGTATAACTTTCTGACTTGATTAGATTTAAACTTTTTACTTTTTCAGGATAGCGTTCTACAGGAAAAGGAAGGGTTAAAATATTTTCATCCTGTACAATATAGGGTTTTAAATCCTTGGGTAAAGCATCGATGGCTTTGTTGCGCTCTTCCTTCCAATCAATTTCAGGGATCGATTGAAATTGAAGCATTTTTCGCCAATTGGTTTTGTCTGAAAAATGCTCCTTAAGGGCGACTTCTCCCACACCAGCAAGGTATCGATTTGGAACTTCTAAAAGTGCCAACGCCTGATGAGCTCCTTGATCAATCCATCGGGTGGGTAGCTGCGTCTTTCGGGTTATCCCAACTTTTAGATGACTGGAAAGTGCTAAATAGACAATGTGAGGCTGGAGCTGTACTTTCTTTTCGTAGGCCAAATCGCGATCTTCAATATCCAAATGAGCGGTGCTTAGTTCTGGCCGCATGATCCAATCGCCCGCCTGTGGACTCTCAAAAAAGCAATTTTTACAAAATCCTTGTCTAAAAATAGGTTCGGTTTTTTGGCAGTTTAAACATTCAAAACCTTTGTGATTCAATGAGATGGTTTTGTCAATACACTGATTCATATGAAGAAATTGACCAGAGAGATTCAGGTAATAATTGATCTCTTGGCTTATTTCAGATTGCATTTTTTTGAGAACTCCTGTAAACATATCGAGGAAAGGATTATTTTTACCACAAAGATATATATTCTATGCCTTTCCCCTTATTCAATTCCATTGCTTCTTGGTTTCTAAAAAAGCGTATTCATCAAATTGATCTATTTTTAAAGCACCCCATTGAAGTGCAACAAGAAGTTCTTCAAGATTTGCTGGGTTTTGCTCAAAAAACAGCTGTGGGTGTTAAATATGATTTCTCCTCAATTCACCGCTATGAAACATTTGCCGAACGCCTCCCCATTGTAACCTACGAAGACATAGCTAGCGATATCAATGCAAGTAGAAATGGAGTGCAAAATTTGTTTTGGCCGACACCCATCAAATGGTATGCAAAATCGAGTGGAACAACCAATGCCAAAAGTAAATTTATTCCAATGAGTGTTCAAGCCTTGGAAGATTGCCATTACAAGGGAGGGAAAGATATGCTGTCTCTTTATATTAACAACAACCCAGAGGCGCAATTGTTTACAGGAAAGGGACTGCGGATGGGGGGTAGTCAGGAAATGTACGAAAATGCCCACAGTTCTTTTGGTGACTTATCGGCTATAATGACTGAAAACCTTCCTCTTTGGGCTGAAATCAATACCACACCCAGTTTAAAGGTTTCTTTAATGGCCGAATGGGAGGCAAAGTTAGCCGCGATGGTCATAGAGTGTTCAAAGGAAAATGTCACTAGTTTGGTTGGTGTACCGTCATGGATGTTGGTGTTATTACACAAAATATTGGAAGCATCTCCAGAGAAGAAATTGAATGATATTTGGCCTAATCTTGAAGTATATTTCCACGGTGGCGTAAGTTTTCATCCTTACCGAAATCAATACGATACTCTTTTTGAAGGTCAAAATGTGAAGTACTACGAGACGTATAACGCCTCTGAAGGTTTTTTTGCCATCCAAGATCAAAATGGTTCTGATGAATTATTGCTCATGCTTGATTATGGTATTTTTTATGAGTTCATTCCTTTAGGCGAAAGCGATGCTGCTATCATCCCCTTGGAGATGGTTCAATTAGGGGTGCATTATGCACTTGTCATTACGACAAATGCCGGTCTATGGCGCTATAAAATTGGCGATGTGATTCGTTTCACTTCATTGTCTCCCTATCGTATTCAAATCATGGGTAGGACCAAGCATTTCATTAATGCCTTTGGAGAAGAATTGGTGATTGAAAATGCAGATAGAGCTATTGCACAAGCCGCCAAGCTTTGTGGTGTTGAGGTGGTAGACTACACAGCCGCTCCAGTTTTTATGCAAGATGAAACCAAAGGAAGTCATGAATGGATGATTGAGTTTCACGTACCCCCAAACAATCCGGAAGAATTTAAAATTGCTTTAGATACTGCCCTTCAACAAATGAATTCTGACTATGAGGCCAAGCGTTACAAAGATTTGACAATGCAGCTCCCTACAATTCGTCTTGCAAGAAAAGGCCTTTTTTACGATTGGCTAGAGACGAAAAACAAGCTCGGTGGACAACACAAGGTTCCTCGCTTGTCCAATGATCGAAAATTACTTGAGGATCTAGTTGTGATGAATGCTTAGGAAACCGCTTTTAGCTTTGAAGTGTTTACCTTTTTGAGCTGATTCTCGGCATAGATTTTGGTCACTTTTAAGGCAGTTTCTTCTCCTCCTGGCATTTCAAACATCGCCTGATTTAAAATGGCTTCACAAAGAGAACGCAATCCTCTTGCACCTAAGTTGTATTCCAAGGCTTTGTCCACGATAAAATCTAAAGCTCCATTGGTGAATTCTAATTTAATCCCGTCCAATTCAAACAACTTGATGTATTGTTTGGTTAGTGCGTTTTTAGGGTCAGTTAAAATGGAACGCAAGGTTTCTCTATCCAACGGATGCATATAAGTGAGCACGGGCAAGCGTCCAATGATCTCGGGGATGAGACCAAACGACTTAACATCTTTGGGGTTGATGTATTGAAGTAGATTGTCTTTGTCAATCTCTTCTGTAGTCTTAGCCATTTTATATCCAATGGCTTGCAGGTTGAGTCGCTTATTGATTTCTCTTTCGATCCCGTCAAATGCACCTCCGGCAATAAAAAGGATATTAGAGGTGTCTACTTCGATAAATTTTTGATCGGGATGCTTGCGCCCTCCTTTTGGTGGAACGTTGACAACGGTTCCTTCAAATAGTTTTAATATGGCTTGTTGTACCCCTTCTCCTGAAACATCCCGGGTGATGGATGGGTTGTCACTTTTACGGGCAATTTTATCGATTTCATCAATAAAAACAATTCCCTTTTGAGCATTTTCCACATCATAGTCTGCGGCTTGGAGGAGACGCGTTAAGATACTTTCGACATCTTCGCCAACATATCCTGCTTCCGTTAAAATGGTTGCATCTACTATGGCAAGCGGAAGTTGGAGCATTTTTGCAATGGTTTGAGCCAATAATGTCTTTCCAGTTCCTGTTTGACCAACCAATAGTAGGTTGCTTTTTTGAATTTCAATTTCCTCGTCAATTTGAGGATTCAAAATTCGTTTGTAGTGATTGTATACTGCGACAGATAGCACTTTTTTAGCGTCGGTTTGTCCTATGACAAACTGGTCTAAAAAGGCTTTAATTTCTTTGGGTGGTTTTAGTTCAAAACTGGAATTTTCAGCAGTCGATTCAGAACTTTCTTCCTCAACAATTCCATGGGCTTGAGCTATACAACGATCACAGATATGTGCATCTAGACCGGCAATTAATAAATCGGTTTGTGGCTTTGCTCGACCGCAAAAGGAACAGCTTAATTCTTCTTCGCTCATGGGAAATGGGGTTACTTTGTCAATACTTCGTCGACCATTCCATAGGCTTTGGCCTCTTCGGCTTTCATCCAATAGTCACGGTCACTATTGAGAGTGATTTTCTCCATGGTTTGACCTGAATGTTTTGCGATGATTTGGTACAACTCGTCTTTGAGTTTTATGATTTCACGTGCGGTAATTTCTATGTCTGATGCTTGTCCTTGCGCTCCACCAAGTGGTTGGTGAATCATGACCCGCGAATGAGGTAAAGCAGTGCGCTTGCCTTCTTGACCAGCACACAATAAAACAGCTCCCATAGAAGCCGCCATACCCGTACAGATAGTCGCAACATCTGGTGTGATGTACTGCATGGTGTCATAAATCCCCAGACCAGCATAAACACTTCCGCCTGGCGAGTTTATATACATTTGAATGTCGCGTTTAGCATCGACAGATTGTAAGAACAATAATTGTGCTTGGATAATATTGGCAACTTGATCATTGATCGCTGTGCCCAGAAACATGACGCGATCCATCATTAAACGGGAAAACACGTCCATTTGTGCAACATTCATTTGACGCTCCTCTATAATGTAAGGCGTCATGCTACTTGTGATTTTATCGTAGTACATGGCATTGATGCCATGGTGTTTGGTTGCGTATTTTTTAAACTCTTTCCCGTAATTCATTTGGACTTTTTTAAATATAAACTAAATGTACATAATTTTATTTTGCTGAACCATATGCTTCTTTTACAAAGGCTTCATAGTTCACTTTCTTGAGCTTAAGATTGGCGTTTTCTTTGTAGAATTCCAATAGTTTTTGACTCATCAATTGGTCAGACAAACGTTTGGTTTCTTCTTGATTACTAAAAATACGTGCTGCAATATCGTCCAACTCTTTGTCGGCTGGGTTTAATTGTCCATATTGCGCCATTTGCTGTTTGATCATGTCTTTAGCAAAGCTTTGCAATTCTTCAAATTTAACCTGTAGATCATGATTTTTGATCAAGCAACCTTCGATCAATTGGTAACGAATTCCTTTTTCAGATTTGTTGTATTCTTCAATTGCTTCTTCTTCGGTCAAGGGTTGTTCCCCACTATTTTGCAACCAACGAATTAAAAATTCTTTTGGTAAATCAAATTTTGTTGCATCAATTAAACTTTCGGTTACATCGTTGAGTAACTTTTGGTCGGTTTGCTGAACAAACTGTTTTTCAATCCCATCTTTGATTTTCGCTTTGAGTTCGGTTACATTTTTAACCGTTCCTGGCTCGTAGAGTTTGTCAAAGAGTTCTTGATCCAATTCAGCAAGAATTCGCTTATTGGCCTCAGTTACGGTTAAACTAACTTCGGCAGGAATATCTGCTAAAGCATCTGCGGTAACGCCTAGTGCACGTGCAGTAATATGATCTTCAGTAAATAAACCTTTGGTTTTAACAGTAATGGCCTCGTTTAGTTTTGCAGCTTTCAAGGCATCTTTATTTTTCTTTCCTTTGAATTGGTCAAATTCAATGGTAGGAGTGGTGTTAATGGCAGCTTCTTCGTTGATGATACTCAGGGTAAGTTCAAAACCTTCATCAATGCTTGACTGCGCTTCTAGCTTTCCATATTGCTTTTGTAGGTAGTTGAGCTGTTCATCAATCATTTTTTTATCTGCCTCAATTTGAAACTGAGTGATGGCTTTCTTTCCTTTGATATTAACATCAACGTTGGGAGCAAATCCTAATTCAAATTCAAACGAGAGTTGCTCTGCCTTCCAGTCAATTTCATCTTGGATAACGGGCAATGGATTACCCAACAATTCAAGTTTTTCTTCTTGTATGTAATTAGTGAGGCTTTCCTGCAATAATTTATTGACCTCCTCGGCCATGACAGCCGTTTCATACTGCTTTTTGATCATGCCCATGGGTACATGTCCTTTTCTAAAGCCGGGTATATTGGCGTTTTTTTTGTAATCTTTTAAGATGGTTTCTACTTTTGAAGTAAAATCAACTTGTTCGATTGAAATAGCAACTTTTGCATTCAGGGCATCGACGTCTGTTCTGGTAATTTGCATGAATTTTTTCTCAATAAATTAGGGCGCAAAAATAAGGTTTTAAAATGGTTCTACAAACCCGAGTCAGTGGAGATTTCTTTAAATCGATATATCTCTGTAAAATATAGAAGTTTCTTATAAAATAAAATAGTACATTTGCCGCTTAATTAATAACCCGAGTGTCGAGTACGCTCACAATTAATATGATATGCCAGTAAAAATTAGACTTCAAAGACACGGTAAAAAAGGAAAACCATTTTATTGGGTCGTTGCGGCCGATGCACGCGCAAAGCGTGATGGACGTTACCTAGAGAAAATAGGAATCTACAACCCAAACACCAATCCTGCAACCGTTGAGATCAATGTTGATACTGCTGTAAAATGGTTAGAAAATGGGGCTCAGCCAACCGATACAGCAAGAACATTATTGTCTTACAGAGGAGCATTATTAATGCATCACTTGAACGGTGGAGTGCGCAAAGGGGCACATACCCAAGAAGAAGCTGATGCAAAATTTGAAGCATGGTTAGCGAATAAAGAAATTGAAATTCAAGCTAAAGTGGATGGTTTATCCAAAACTGAAGCTGCTGCTCGCAAGAGTGCCTTAGATGCTGAAAAAGCGGTAAACGAAAAACGTATTGCAGATGCAAAAGCACTGGTTGATGAGGCCGCTGCTGTAGAGGCTGCTGCTCAGGCTGAAGAAGCTGCTGAACAAGCTGCTGCAGAAGCTACAGAAGAGACAGCTGCTGCTGAGGAAACTCCTGCTGCAGAAGCAACTGAAGAGACAGCTGCTGCTGAGGAAGCTCCTGCTGCAGAAGTAACAGAAGAAGCACCTACTGCTGAGGAGGCTCCTGCCGCTGAAGCAACAGAAGAGGCGCCTGCTGCCGAGGAAGCTCCTGAAGAAGACAAACCAGCTGCTGAATAAATTTGTATGAAAAGAGAGGACTGCTTCTATCTTGGAACATTCGTCTCGAAATTCAGTTTTAAAGGAGAGTTACTGGCCAAGCTAGACACCGATTCTCCTGAAGACTTTATACTATTGGAATCAATCTTTGTAGAAGACAAACAAAGATTGGTTCCTTTTTTTGTTGAAAATGCTTTGCTTCAAAAATCAAAATTACTTCGCCTAAAACTTGAAGATGTCGATACCGAAGCTGAAGCCGATCGCCTTATAAAAAAGGACATTTACCTTCCCCTTACCATGCTTCCAGCTTTGGAAGGAAATAAATTTTATTACCACGAAATTATTGGTTTCACCATTGGAGAAGAGGGGCAAGATGCTATTGGTAAGATAAAAGGGGTGATCGATCAAACGGCTCAGGCTTTGTTTGAAGTCGTTGGAGAATTTGACGTACTTATTCCAATACATGACGACTTTTTGGTAAAGGTCGATCGTGAAAACAAGCATATTACGGTAGCCTTACCCGACGACTATTTGGATTTATACCGATAATGAAATCTTCTTTTTTTCATTTTCAACAATTTTCCGTTCGCCAGCAAGACAGTGCCATGAAAATTGGTACCGATGGTGTCCTGCTTGGAGCATGGACAAAACTTCGCGCTGAAGATAGGGTTATATTGGATATTGGAACGGGCACAGGTCTCATTGCCTTGATGATTGCTCAGCGCTATCCAAACGCAACCCTCGATGCTATCGAGCTGAATGAAGCGGCTGCAATAGAAGCTGAATTCAATTTTAGAAATAGTCCTTGGCCGAATCGATTAAATGCTTTTCTAACATCTGTACAAGACCATGCCCTAAATGCAAGAATAAAGTACGATCATATTGTATGTAATCCACCTTTTTATCAAGGGGCTTATCCTATTAAAAATAGTGCAAGAGACAAAGCTCGCAACAACGCTTTCCTCCCCTTTTCCGAATTATTTCAATCAATCAATTCCCTCCTAAATGCTCATGCTAGCTGTTCGCTAATTGTTCCCTTTGCCGCTTTTGAAAAGGTGATCGTTGAGGCGGAAAAAAATGATTTGTGCTTAGTTCGCTCCACCAAAGTGAAAGGATGCGAAGGGGCTTCTTTCAAACGAGTATTGCTTTCTTTTTCCCGCGAGAATAAAGTGCCTGTAGAAAACGAGCTCTGTTTAGAGCTTAGTCGAAATGAACGTACGCCCGCGCATCAAGAGTTGGTAAAAGCCTTCTATTTGTCTAAACCCTAAAAGTCAAAGACAAAACCAAACGATGGTAAAGGTGTCTGAGTCCTGTCGGTGTCAATAACAACTAAATTCCTGGGTTGTACTTCCATTCCGTCATCTGTACGTTCCAGTCCATATTCTAGCGGACGTGGAACCGCTTGCGCCAAAAAGTTTTGAACCTCTAAGTAAAAGTTGAAAGATAAACGTTTAAAGTTCCATTTCTTATCTATGCGTATGTCTCCTTGGCTAAAGACATCTAAGCTTATGTCGCCTAAACGATTGTAGTCCAAAACAATTCGTGGATAGGCCGCTAAGCTTGCAGCAACGTCTGTTGGGACATAGGGTGTTTTTCCAGCATAGCGATAGCGTAAAGAAATCTCCCAATTTCGTTTAAGTTTATATCCTCCAGTAAACGAGAGTAAGTTTCGACTATCCCATACGGTTGGAAGTAAAGGGCCATTTTCGCGGCTAAATTCACTAAAGAAATAAGTGTAGGCAAGCACTCCATAAAAGTTTTTGGTCAACTTTTGTTGGAATAATACTTCCATTCCAAGGCTTTGGCCTTCTCCCGAATCGATGACAGGTTCATTGCCTAAAACTTCAAACCCTCCTCCTTTATTGGCCAAAGAAACTTGATCCAACACTGAAACAGGATATTGGCTGTAGTCTTTCAAAAACCCTTCAATGGTTATTCGTGAGGTTGGTGACCAATTGTATTCAATTCCAAGAACATAGTGATCACTCTGCGTGTAACGATTGTTTTTATTGGTGAAGTTTCCATTGATGTCCTGGAACCCAAGCATGGTATAGGTAGGCATCTTGAAGTAGCGTCCTATAGAAGTATTTATTTTCCAACGTTCATCTTGGGTTATACGGTAACTAGCGGCAAATCTGGGTGAAAGATTGTCAATCAAGCTTGATCCAGTGGTGAAACTATCTGCATCAAGACGTAACCCTAGTGAAAGGGATAAGCGCTCGTTAAAATAGGATCGGCTGGCCTTCCCAAAGAATCCATATTTTGTAAAATTGATGGATGTTGCATAATTAAAGTTTTCTAAAAGGGATAAAGTACCGTTAGAATATTTAGACAGTTGAAGGTTGAATCCGTAACTATATTTCCAGTCACCAGAATACCGAGTGACTTTTGATCGCAATTTGGTTTCTTGTTCCACCGCATCATTTTCAAAAAGTAATCCGCTTTTGGCCTCATTGTCTTCAAAGCGGCTAAATAAATTTTGTAAACGATTTGTGCTCAATGTAGTAAGCATGAGTCCATTACCGTTTTTAAATTTCCGTGTCCACGAAAGGCCAAGGGTAGTTGTTCTTTGTTGGATAATTGGCACCTGTTCGATGGTAGCCTGTTGTTCGGCATCAAACTCATCTGGGGCAACAACCGAGAAATCATCGATGGATCCCAAGCCGATAAAACTGATGCTATTGTAAGTATCAACGGTATGGGTGAGCTTCCATTGATAGTCCCAGTAATCTGGACGAATGGGTAAACCAACTAGCTCGAAAATAAATTGCAAATAACTTCTTCGCGCAGAAAGCATCAGCGTAGTATTTGATCGTTCTTTGTCGCCTTTAAATAAGGGGGTATTGATTGTAATTCCTGCTTCACTCGCTCCAACGCGCACTTTTGCGGCAAAATCTTTGGTGTTTCCATCGCGTTGTTCGAAGGCCAAAACACCAGAAAGTGGGTTGTCATATTCTGCACCAAAGGCAGAAGAAGAAAGGGTTACATTTCGAATGAAGTCTACATTGAGCATTCCAACTGGACCACCTGCACTTCCTTGGGTACTAAAGTGATTAATGTTGGGAATTTCTATTCCATCTAAGTAATAAACGCTTTCATTTGGTGCTCCACCACGGATGATGAAATCGTTTCGAAACCCTCCAATGGAAGGGGAAATTCCAGGAAGACTTTGTGCTACCTTTGCAATGTCATTATTTCCACCTGGATAGGTTTCTATTTCAACAGCCGACAAAGATTGTGTAGAAAGAGGGGTTTCTTTTGTTGTTCTAAAAGAACTTTTGATCACCACGACTTCGTCGAGTATTTGGTTGTCTTCTTCTAGCTTAAACAATAGGTCGGCAGTTCCCACTGATTTGACAATTACATTGAACTTTGTTTCTGAGGTGTAACCCAAAAAACTTGCTGTAATTTTATAGGTTTTTGGAGGGATGTCTTGTATGCTAAAATATCCTTCTGCATCTGTGACAACCCCAATGGTTGTTCCTTCAACAAGGATAGTGCTCCCTTCAAGAGGGAGAAGTGTTTTGTTATCAATTACTTGACCCGTTAGTTTTCCATTATTCTGGGCATATACCATGGAGATTAACAGAAGAAAAAGGGGAGTTAGTAGACTTTTTAGCATCGTATTTTTTGACAAAAATAGGCGAGAAGTAGTAATGGAACAAAATTTTGTTTAACTTTTTTAATCAAAAGATTAAACAATTAATTTTTTCGTCTTCGTCTATTTTTTTTCGACTTGTTAAGACGTTCAAGTTCTTTTAGTTTTTTCTCTTCTTGCTCCAAGTCATAGGCTTGTCTCAGGCCTTCAATATCATCTGTGCTAATTGTCTCTTGGTCGGGAGCTTGAAGTGCAATATCTTCGACAGTGAAGGCTTCCTTATTGGTTTGGTTTCGCATGATTTCCCTAGCAGCATTGAGGTTGTAATAGACTCCAGGATCAATCATTTTGTTGGCAACATAGTTTTCTTTTTTCTTTTTATCCCAACGAATAAAGAGGAAACCACCTTCTGTTTTTTCGTTGTATTTAACCCGATATACCCTTGCATTATTGGGAAGTGTTTGGTAAACCTCAATGGTTTCAATAATGTATCCAGCTAGGTCGAGCAGATCTTGAACAAATAACATTTGTCCCTCTCTACTTTTATCATTTAGTGGCTCAACATATTCTTCTTCTGCGTATTGTTCATCATCTGCGAAGTATTGATCGTTGGTTTGTGCAGTTACCAGCCCAAACCCCAACAGTATAAAAAGAAAATAGAGCTTAAAAGTCACTTGTTTTTTTTGTTTTAAAGTACAAAAAAATAAAATAAAGTGAGGGGGCATAAAATAAGGTTTCTAAAAACCGCAATGGGATGAGGGTAAAGTAGAATCGATTTAATCCAATAATACTGGCGGCAATACTGAGACTAAAGAGGCCTAGACAAAAATAGAGGGATTCCTTTGTTTTGTTGTTAAAGTAGACTACAAAACTAAAAGCACAGGCAAAAGACAGTGAAAGTGCGTAGATAAAGGTAGGGATAAAAACATCCCCCATATAAGGTTCAATAAAATACATTAAAAAAATAAAGTAAATTACATAAATGAAAAATGGGAGACTCATTTTTGATTTTTTAAGGGCTTCGCTCATGGAAGTTTCCAATTCTCTATAAAGTGAAAAGCTAAATAAAATACTCGCTCCCCAATAGGCTGTTAGGCCAGAAATAAAATAGTTAATGTCTGAGCCAAGAATCATAACATCGCCAATAAAGCAGAAGAAAAAAGCAAAATAGATTGTTTGATCAATTCCTTTTAGATGATAGTATAGGGCAATTAAAATTAGGGGTGGAAGTGGTGTAAGAGCATATTCTAGGATTGGCCATTGGGCTATTTTTGCAATCCCTATAATTAAAAAAGAGATCCAGAAGACCGATAAAAATATTTTTTCACTCCAAGTTTTAATCATTTTGCAATGTTTTTAGGTTATGTTCATAGGTGAAATAAAGGCAAATTAGCAATTGTGCCAAAATGTAAAGTCCCCTAACTGTCACTGAAATGATGATACTATCCTCAACAAACAATTGATAACAAATTATACTTGCATCTACAAAAAGAATGAGAATGCCCAAGAGAAAACTCAGTCGGAATATATTTTTAAGGTTTTCCATTAAAAGCAGGCTAACGATAAAACCTAAAAAAGCAAGGGTAATGGCATAAGCAAATATGATAAAATAATAATCACTTAAATACGGGCCTAATACCCACATGATTCCAACAACGTAGGTTGTAAATATGATTAAGGGAACAAATGTGTTTCTTTTTTTTAATTTTTTTTCTAATGATTCATTTAAATCAGTTATTGTTAAATGGGAAAATAGTAAAAGTGTTCCCCAAAAACAAATTAAGCCTGCAATTGTATAGGTTGGGCTTTTCAACATGAATAAAAAATTTCCAATCCAAGAAATGAAAAGAATGAATAAATAGGCACTACTTCTCTCTTTTTTTTGCAAGTAAAAGCCCGTCAAAAAAATAATGATCAGTGGTTTTGTTAACCATTCCAAGAGCAATAAATCATGGTACAATGCGATAAGATTTATCACAGCATTAATAGCGAAAAAACAAAGTAAAAAAAAGGAGTAGTTCTTTTTTAAACGTGATCCAACAAACATATTTAAATATACAAAAAATTAATTCATTGAGATTTTCTCAAGAATAGGCTTATCAAATACTGTGCAGGAATATAGGTAATCATTACCCAGTAGGTAAAAAAGGCCTCTGAAAAATAAAAAGCATCAAAGGCAATCATGCTGTCTGACAACATAAAAAGGAAGCAACCCATGGCCAAATAGGCGGTTTTTTTTGTTTTTGTTTCTCTCCAAAGAAGAATGCCCAAGAATCCGGTAATGGATAAAGTACAGGCGTAAAGGCTTACGGGTATTAAGAGTTCACCTAGCCTAGGAAACATTAGATAGATCATGCTGACTAGGTATGCGCCAACCAAGAGTAAAGGCAGAAGTGCTTTGCTTTTCGAAAATTGTTGCAGAAGTGTTCCGCCTAATTGCGCTAACATTAAGGAGCAATACAGTAATTGAGTTACCCAAAACGCAGCAATTCCGGCAATAAAAAAGGGAGTTCCTTGAGGAATCAATAATACGTCTCCCAACCAGGAAAAAAACAAGGCAATGATATATTTTTTAGAAGGGTTGCCTTGTAAAAAAACCAAGGCAATCAATGCTGGGATGATGACTGTTTTACTCCCTGCGGCCAAGAGGTCAAAAGCATTTACTTTTGCCCAAACATTAACACAACTCACCAATAGAAAAAAGCCTAAAAAGAATTGTTTTTTTTGCATTGCTAGGTCAAGTTAGATTTTTTTAACCACATATGTGACCACCCCCCAAATTATAAGTTCATTGTCTTCAGTCACCTTGATCGGTGGATAATTTGGATTCTCTGCCATAAGGTAAATGCAGTCAGCTTCAACCTTGAGTCGTTTCACTGTAAATTCTCCATCGATAAAGCAAACTGCAACGGCATTGTCTAGTGGTTCTTTACTTCGATCAATGACTAATAAATCCCCATCGTCTAGTCCAGCACCTTGCATGGATTGACCAGCGACACGTGCATAAAACGTAGCTTCTTCGTTTTTAACCACTTCTTGATCAATACTAATGCGGAGTTCTTTAAAATCATCGGCTGGAGAAGGGAAGCCAGCAGATACGCCTGTATTGGCTAGAGGGATATGGTGTGTTTTTTCTTCAGCAGGTTTAAAAAAGATTAGTTTTTCAGTCATTTTATTCATGGTTTTTTTCGGGATTGATGCGAATGATCTCACTCAGTTCTGTTGTAAAACGAGCAGAAAGATGCTCTTGCCGCATTTTCCATGTTTTATTTAAATCTTGGTTGGCCAATTTAATGCGATGAGGACCAAAACGCAAATGAAGTTTGTCAATTGTTTGCATTAGGGTGTCGTGTTTGTTTTGGTCGGTGTGAAACAGGTTCAATTGTTTTTCGTTTGAAGGACTAAGCCCCATTAAAATCACACCTGCTTTTTTATAATCGACTCCATCTTTATAAATACTCTTTAAGCCAAAAGTAGCATATTTTGCTAAGGTGATGCTCGAGTCTGTTGCATAAGGAAGGGTCACCACACAACTGTTGCGGTACTGTTGGCTGTTTTTATTGTGCGGGTTACTCCTAACGAAAACGAGTAAGGCAGTACAGCTGCTTTTTTGTTGCCGTAATTTTTCAGCACAACTAACCGCATAGGTGGTGATACGTTCTTCTACTTCCCAAAATGTGCGAAGAGAGGAGTTAAAACTTCGTGTAGTGGCAATGGATTTTTTTGCAGGCTGTGTTTCATCCAATTGTATGCAGGGAATACCCAAAAGGTCTTTTTTTAGCCTTAATTCTAGTACACTCATGTGTTTTCGTATCCATGTGTCGGGTAGATTAGAGAAATCATAAGCTGTTTTTATTCCCTGTTTTTCCAACCTTTTGGCATGGCGCCGCCCAATGCCCCAAATATCTTTTGTTTTGGTCCACTTCAATGCTTTTATTCGCTGTTCTTCAGTCTGTATTAGGTAGACACCAGCTGTTATATCAGCATATTTTTTGGCAATCTTATTGGCAATTTTTGCCAAAGCCTTGCTGGGCGCAATGCCCACAGATACTGGAATGCCAGTCCATTGTTGTACCTGTTTTTTCATGGCCAAGCCTTGGGCGTTGAGGTCAAAATGTTCAAAGCCATCGAAGAGCAAAAAAGCCTCGTCTATACTGTAGATCTCAATGGCAGGTGTATAGCTTTCTAGAATTTTCATGACTCGACTGCTCATGTCACCATAGAGAGGGTAATTGGAAGAACACACCTTTATTTTTTCTCGCGCAAAAATGTCTTTGTATTGAAAGGCTGGTGCTCCCATGGGAATACCTAAAGCCTTTGCTTCATTACTTCGCGCAATGACACAACCGTCATTGTTGGATAAAATGACCACGGGTTTGTTTTCTAATTGAGGTTGAAATACCCGCTCACAAGAAGCATAAAAATTATTACAATCGACCAATGCAAACATCTTTCAAAAATACATATTTATACAGCCAAGTTGTTGTCGTTTTTTGAGAGAATGTGAAGAAAAAAATGGAATGCTATTTTTTGATTGAAGAGAATTGTTTTAAAAATCACGTTTTGACGGCTAAATGAAAAACAAAAAGTAGAATAGTCCTCCATATCCTTGAATTAAATATTGTAATTTTGTTTACTAGATTTGACTAGATCGAATATAAATGGATAAATATTCTTTTTTAAACGCTGCACATACCGGTTATTTTGCGCAATTGTATGACGAGTATCTACAACAACCGGATAGTGTAGAACCAAGCTGGCGTGCCTTTTTTCAAGGTTTTGACTTTGGAATGGAGAACAGTTCGGGTGGTGAATCCGCTGATGTTTCTACGGAAATACCGGCGCACTTACAACGTGAATTTAAAGTTGTTCAGCTCATCGATGCTTATCGTACACGCGGACACCTGTTCACCAAAACCAATCCAGTACGCGATCGTCGTACTTACACCCCCAACCTAGACATAGAAAATTACGGCCTTAGTAAGGCAGATTTGAACGAGGTCTTTAGCGCAGGAGAAACCATGGGAATTGGGCCAAGTACACTGGCTAAAATCATAGAAAATCTCGAACAAATTTATTGTGCGTCCATAGGGGTTGAATACATGTATATTCGTGATCCAGAAAAGGTAAGTTGGATTCAAAAAAGGTTGAACATTAACAACAACCACCCTAGTTTTTCAGTAGAACAAAAGAAACATATTCTCAAGAAACTCAATCAAGCCGTTTCCTTTGAGAATTTTTTACACACCAAATACGTTGGACAAAAGCGTTTTTCGTTGGAAGGAGGAGAATCGTTAATACCTGCGCTAGATGCAGTTGTAGAAGCCGCAGCAGAGCAAGGGGTAGAAGAGTTTGTTATGGGAATGGCGCATCGTGGTCGCCTCAACACCTTGACCAATATTTTCGGAAAGTCAAGTCGCGATATTTTTTCTGAGTTTGACGGCAAAGACTACGAAGAAGTAGTTTTTGATGGAGATGTAAAATATCACCTTGGTTGGACCTCGAAACGCCTAACCGATACCGGCAAAAAGATCAACATGAATATTGCACCCAATCCCTCTCATTTAGAGACGGTTGGAGCTGTTGTTCAGGGAATTACCCGAGCAAAGCTAGAAAGCAAGTACAATTTTGACACCAATAAAGTGCTCCCAATCATTGTGCATGGAGATGCAGCCATTGCTGGGCAAGGTTTGCCCTATGAGATTGTGCAAATGGCGCGACTCAAAGGATATGGAACAGGAGGTACGGTACATATTGTTGTCAATAATCAGATTGGGTTTACCACCAATTACTTGGACGCACGCTCTTCCACCTATTGTACCGACGTAGCCAAAGTAACCCTTTCGCCCGTATTGCACGTCAATGCTGATGATGCAGAAGCAGTAGTTCATGCAACCTTATTTGCTTTAGATTTCCGAATGAAGTTTGGACGAGATGTATTTATTGACCTTTTAGGTTACAGAAAGTACGGCCATAATGAAGGTGATGAACCGCGCTTTACTCAACCCAACTTATACAAGGCCATTGCCAAGCATAAGAACCCACGCGACATCTATGCCGATCAATTAATTGCACAAGGAATCATTAGTCAGGCAGACATCAAGCAACTTGAAAAAGACTACAAAGACTCTTTAGAACTAGATTTGCAGGATTCTCGAAAAATAGAGAAAACGGAAATCACTCCTTTTATGCAAGATGAATGGAAAGGTTTTACCCGTGTGGACGAATCGGTGATGATGAAAGATGTACCTACTGCAGTTTCAGTTGAATTATTAACTCAAGTTGCTACTTCAATAACAGCATTACCAGGCGATAAAAAATTCTTGCGTAAGATTGAAAAACTCATTGGCGATCGTAAAAAAATGTTTTTTGAAAATGATGCGATGGACTGGGCAATGGGAGAACTCTTGGCCTATGGAAGTCTGTTGGCTGAAGGCCACGATGTGCGAATTTCAGGACAAGACGTTGAACGAGGAACCTTCTCTCACAGACACGCTATTGTGAAAGCAGAAGAATCTGAAGAAGAAATAATTTTACTCAATTCCATTCAAAAAGATCAAGGTAGATTGCGTATCTACAACTCCCTTCTCTCAGAATATGCTGTTGTTGGCTTTGACTATGGATATGCCATGGCCAGCCCTAATGCACTGACCATTTGGGAAGCACAATTTGGTGACTTTTCCAACGGAGCGCAAATCATGATTGATCAATATATTTCTGCAGCAGAAGACAAATGGAAGTTGCAAAATGGAATTGTACTTCTTCTTCCGCATGGCTATGAAGGTCAAGGAGCAGAACATTCTTCTGCCCGAATGGAACGCTATTTACAACTCTGTGCAAAAGACAATATGTTTGTTGCCAATTGTACTACACCAGCAAACTTATTTCACCTTTTACGCCGTCAAGTAAAATCAAATTACCGTAAGCCATTGGTGGTCTTTACCCCCAAAAGTTTACTCCGTCATCCAGCGGTTGTTTCTCCTTTAAAAGAGTTTAGTACGGGTCATTTTAGAACAGTAATTGGCGATGATAAAATAGGACCAAAAGAAGCAAAGAAACTTGTTTTTTGTACAGGGAAGTTTTACTATGACTTGTTAAAAGAACGAGAAGAAAGAGGTATAAATGATGTTGCTTTGGTTCGTGTAGAGCAATTGTTCCCGCTACCAATAGCCGCCATTCAAGAACAATTGGCTGCCTATAAAAATACGGAAGATGTTGTTTGGGCACAAGAAGAACCGCGCAACATGGGGACTTGGTCTCATTTGTTATTGCATATGCCAGGGATAGACCGTTTCCGTCCAGTGAGTCGACGTTTTTACGCTACACCAGCTGCAGGAAGTGCCACACGTTCTGCCAAACGCCATAAAGGAGTCATAGACTATGTCTTTGACACTTCAAAAGATAATTTTATTCGCACAAAAAAATAGAGCTAAATTCCCTTCCGATGATATTAGAAATGAAAGTTCCTTCTCCAGGAGAATCGATAACAGAAGTAGAAATTGCCCAATGGCTTGTTGCCGATGGTGACTATGTAGAAAAAGATCAAGCAATCGCTGAGGTTGACTCTGATAAAGCAACCCTTGAGCTCCCCGCAGGAGTTAGCGGAACCATAAGCTTAAAAGCAGATGAGGGAGACGCAGTAGAAGTTGGACAAGTTGTTTGCCTAATTGATACAGAGGGTCAACCTACCGAAGGATCTGCCCCAACCACAGAGGAAACTGCTCCAGCAGTAGAAACACCCAAGGCTGAAGTGAAAGTTGCTGCAGCGACAAGCTATGCTAGCGGAACAGCTTCTCCTGCCGCAAAGAAAATTTTAGATGAAAAAGGAATTGAGTCCAAAAGTGTTCAAGGCACTGGTCGCGATGGACGAATTACCAAGCAAGATGCCGTAGATGCGGTCCCTTCTATGGGAACTCCTCCAATGCACGGTAGCCGCGAAACTGGACGTAAAAAAATGTCTTTGTTGCGCAGAAAAGTAGCTGAACGTTTGGTGAGTGCAAAAAATGAAACGGCTATGTTGACTACCTTCAACGAGGCCAATATGAGTCCAATTTTTGCTTTGCGTACTGAATACAAAGAAACCTTTAAAGAAAAGCATGGTGTGGGTCTTGGTTTTATGAGTTTTTTCACCAAAGCCGTTGTTCGTGCATTGCAAGAATTTCCAGATGTAAATTCAATGATCGATGGAGATCATCAAATTAAATTTGATTATTGTGATATTAGTGTAGCCGTATCTGGCCCAAAAGGTTTGATGGTTCCTGTTGTTCGCAATGCTGAAGGATTGTCTTTCCGTGGGGTAGAAGCAGAGATAAAACGCCTTGCTATACGTGCCCGCGATGGACACATTACTGTAGACGAAATGACTGGTGGTACCTTTACCA
>Ga0115564_10001323_pt1 | contig 22872 bp, 25 predicted proteins | sample COGITO_mtgs_1105_7_FD_88680 | JGI IMG/M metagenome (GOLD analysis project Ga0115564, IMG submission 88680) | Pelagic marine microbial communities from North Sea - COGITO_mtgs_110523 | ecosystem: Environmental > Aquatic > Marine > Epipelagic | place: Germany:Helgoland, sampling site Kabeltonne...
AGTATCGAAAAATACCCATCGCAAACTATCATACCCACAAGTTCGCAAGCGATTTTCAGGAAGAGCACGGCACAAGCCTTGTCGGCAAAGCAATCACGCTGCAAAAACTCACAGCCATGGGATTGCCCGAATACCACGCCCTGCGTGCAATATCTCAGAACATAGCAATCCAACGCCTGCCGGACAGCCGTTACAGTGCAGATTTGATCTATGGCGGATGGCCTGACGGGCCACGCTTTGTACCAACCTTCTGTGGCGAATGGATCAAAGGTGACAACGGTGAACAGCGCCCGGGGTGCAAGACGCGCGAAGCGGCAATTTCATACTGCATCATACATCGGCAAGAGTTCACCAAGCAGGTCGCCGAATTGTCAGGGGTCTAACATTCCTGCAATGTCCTACCTTGGCGACGGGGATATACCGGCTCCTACGACGCAATTGGGGCTCTTTGATTGAACCAGTACATCAAGCAGCGTTGTGACACAGATCTTCATGTGGGTTTTGGCAAGAGGCACTAGGTTCATGGCGAAACCCCGACTTGTGGGCATTCATCCATGCGCAGCATCGATGTCAGGTGACTGAGACCGTACCGCTAGGTCATATCGCATTCTTTTCGTTTTCTTGAAGATGCAAGATCCGATCCCTGGACCAGATGCCGGCACACGGGTGCCTTCAAGCAGAACTTTCCCCTGTGCGCTGCGCGCCCATTCCTCGCGAGACAAAGTTCAGCATGACATCCGGCCGCAAGCGGGACCGCAGGAGATTTGCATCGAAAACGAAAGGAACACGATATGACAAATCCAACTTACTACAACGTCACCACGCCAGTCGAAGGCAGCGATGGCAAAACCCGCTTCAACAAAGTCGGCGTCGCATTCCCGCAAGGCGAAGATGCCAAATCCCACATGAAGATCATCCTTCACGCCATCCCTCTCAGCGGCGAACTGGTTCTCTTCGCACCAAAGCCAAACGACGGGGAGCAGGACTAACCGCCTCACCAAAGGGGAAGACCTAACGGTCTTCCCCATTTGCCAATAACGACCCGAGCGGCAAGCCAGCAATTCTTGCCGTGCCTCACGAGGCACCGTGAACCCTAGGATAGGATAGGGTCCCCGAAGACCGCGACGCGGTCTGAAACCAGAGGTTTCGGGATGGGCTAAAGCCCATTTTGCTGAGAAAATTTGCTTTTGTTCACCATATGTTCTATATTTGGTCCGAAGGGGGAAATTCAAATGATGAATGCAACTCATAGTAGCGCCGCCAATGCCACATCAAACGACTATCATCAGCTGCCCGCGACGCAGAAGCAGTTGAAATTTGCGCGGCACTTGTCCGCTAAAAACGGTGTTGTTTTGCCGTGGGAGGTGCAGTGCGACCGCAGAAGCCTCTCGGCGTGGATCGATGAGCAGCAAAATAAGAGCCCGCGCACCACCCAGTTTGACGCCTATCCATCCTCAAAACAGGTGCAATTTGCAGAGCGGATCGCAAGATATAAGCGCAGTCAGGTGCCTGATGAATGTTTCAGGGATAAACAGCTGATGTCCAATTGGATCGACTCTAACAAGTAGTGGCATTTGGGGCGTTCAGCTGAAGCTGAACCGGGCTCTAGTTCGGCGTTGCCTCACCCAAGCCACTGCGTGTCTCGGCCCACAAGGGGTAACGATCCCTTTGCCGAGCGCATCTATCAGAAATCACTACAAAAAATGGCGATGCAAAGCCTTGCGGCCAGACATCCTCGGCTGCGCGTGTCGTCAGTCTGAAGACCGCTAGGCGATCTCACACAGGCGTGTGGGGGGCAGCGTGTTACGCCCGGCAGTCGATTGCGGTACGAGCAGTCTGATGTGCCGCTTGACCGAGGACTACACTCCGTCAGTCTCCATCTCCGCGTTGCTGCGATAAAGCCTTCCTGCATTCCGTCATCGGCGCGGCGCAACCCATCAGCCTTTGCCTGCACCGGTATCGCCTGCCTCACGTATTCTTCCTCCTACTGAGTGTGGAATCATATCCTCCGGATTGGCCACCAAATCAGCCCGCCTCAAGGATCCTCCGTATTTTCGACAGGGCAGGGCGCTTGGCCAGGTCGATCGTATCGGTGAGGCCGTGTTGGGTTGAACCGTTCCACATTGAAAATACTCCGGCCCAGCAAGCTGGCGCCTTTGGCGTCCCTGACCCGTCCCGTTTTGGCAGCGAATGTTTCGGACATGTTCCGCAATCAGTGGAGCAGTTGCAAACATCCTTAGGAGAAAACGAGATGCTTGATACATATGACACAATTGAACTGTTTGGTTTGACTGAAAACGGCACTGACGACCTGATCATCCCGAACGACGACGAGCTGCGCGACCAGATTGTTCTGGAAACATTCGAGACATTGATAGGGGGTCTGCAAGGGACCGGCCTTGCCTCTGAAATTGAGGCACTGGCACACGGATTGGCAACACTGCTGAACCGGCGCGCAACGGCATTGGCGAGCCAAGCTGACAAGCACAAACGCCAGATCCAAGGGTTGATCGATGCGCAGGACGGATCAGAAGTGGCCGAAATGGAATTGGACAAAACAACCAGCCAGTTTGAGACACTGTGGGAAAAAGCGGAAGCGTTGAAGATCATGGCTGAAAAAGCCGCGCAGTGCTACGAGATCGAGACAGGGCGCGCATATACGCCGGTCACGGGAAGCCGGACAACGAAAGATGCGCAGGCGAACGGTGCCGTGTTCGAAGCGAAACAGCTTCTTGGTAAACATGATCGTGAACAGGCAGAACGCAACAAGGTCAATGGGCCGAAGATTGTGATCACCGGCGACGCGGATGCCACCGATTGCCGAGAGATCTACCGCATTCTGGATCAGACATTCACCAAACATCCTGAGATGGTCCTTTGCCACAAAGGTCACCAAAAAGGGGTCGAGCGGATTGCAGCAACATGGGCACGCAATCACAAAGTGCCACAAGTTCTCTTCCGCCCGAACTGGCAGGGACATGGCAAGGCAGCTCCATTCAAGGCAAATGACGATCTACTGGCAGCACGTCCAAAAGGTGTCCTGATCTTCGGGGGCAATGGGGTCGCGATCAATCTCGGTCAGAAAGCCGAAGAGAAACGCATCAAAGTTGGCCGGTTCGACGTGGTTTAAGAAAGTAAGGACGGCTCCCAAGAGGGGCCGTCCTTTTTTGTGTTCTCATCAATGAAGACGATGCTCAAATTTGATCCCCAGATAAAGCTGGCAGGGCAGGGGCATGGCGGTGCAAGGCACCTGAGTTTTCATTGTCCTTTGGTTCGGCAAGCCGAACAGGCTGCAGGACGTTGCTAAGAACCCGCTGGGTTCTCGCGCCCGCAAGGAAATTAGACAAAGCCGTGTTGTCGGCGAAAGCCTCCTGCCCGCACCAACTTTATCGAATTTCCTTGCACTTGCTACCTCCGGCGCTGCCACAGCGGATCGGGTTTTCAGGCGCAGGCGGCTTTGCCGCTTTCCTAAAAACACGACCGATTAAGGAGGAAAATTCATGCGTATCATCAAGTTCATCAATGAGTTCCAAAAGCAATTGGCCGTTGGCTGGGCATTCAAATCAGCAGCGCGCAACGCCTGGAACCGCAGTCACCCCAAAGCGGAGCAAAACCAGAAAGATTGGATTGACCGCATTTGCGAATAACGGGATCGGGCGGGCCGCAAGTGGTCCGTCCCGTAGATGCTGCCTGCATCGGAAAGGAGGTGAGAAGATGACAAAAGCAGCATTCAATCAACGCAAGCGTGAAGCCTATGCGTTGATAAGAAAGGGAGGTCTCTCGGCTAGGATCGGCCTCGCCTTTCTAAAGCAACACGGCGCTCAGTAAGCGTCCAAGTCTCATCCCTTCTGGGGGGTGGGGCGCAGATAGTAAGTCAAAAGGCCGCTGACAATCAGCAGGTAATCCAGTACTCTGACACAGACACGCGAAAGGCGATGACATGGCCAAACTTCCAACAAAGACGCTCACACGGGTCTGGAAATCGGCCCAGCTTTATATCGGGTTTCACACCGACCAGAAAGGCAATGTGCGCGATCAGGCGAAAGTCTGGCCACCCAAGAACGCACGCGCCACGATCCACAGCGATGTAAAGGAGCAAGAGACGTTTCTTGAGGTCCGCGCCGAAGATAAAGAGAAGACGCGCGATGTGCAGATTAGGCTGCAACCTGACAAGATCGTTTTGCGCCGCGATGCCGATGATATCGGCTGGGAAGGGATCGTTGTCGAAAATGATAGCGTGGCGATCCGCGTCAATGGAACGTGGGTGCGCGTAAAGGTCGATGGTGCGATCACCAGAGAAAGCGACGCCGACACGACCTACATCGAGGCGGATGGCTCCGTCCTGAAGAAAACCGAATACGTCGATGCGATGATGTCCGGCGATGGCGTTGAACTGTCGCGGCGAACACCGGACTCGATTGCTGCGATCACACCAGATGGCGTTGTCGCGCGATCGAAGGATCGAGATTAAACCAAAACGGCAAAAGTCTTGACTTATTACGTAAAATACGTAAAGTACGTAGTAAGAAATTGGAGACTGTTATGAGCACAAAAATCATAGATGAATTTCCCAAAACAGCGATGAACCGCAAGGCGACGGATGTTTGGGCGGCAGCAATGCGCGGTCCCGTCAGCCTGTCCGATCACGGCACATCGCGGTTTGTGTTGATGCCGCGCGATATGTTTGATGACCTCACAGAACGCGCCGATCTGCGCGTGGCTGGCCGCACCAGTGAAATGCCACAAGACGAAGCCGACGCTGTTTTAGCGGCCCTTGACGAGATCATCCGGTCCGATGATTAAGCCAAAAATAGGCGATATCTGGCGCTATCCGTTCCTATGGGAGAGGGAGCAACAAGCCGGCGAGGACCCAGGGCGCAAGCCGAGGAACACCGCATTGGCGGCCGTCGTGCCGGTTTCTGAAAAGTCCACGCATCTCTACCTACTTGCGATCACTGGAACAGAGCCGCGACGCGATCAGGACGCTTTGGAAATCCCAGCGATGGAAATTCGCCGCGCAGGGATGACCGAATATAAGCGGCTTTGGATTATCTTGGATGAATACAACCGCGACGAGCTTCACAAGAGCTACTACTTCGCGCCAAACAATCAGGTCGGTGCATTCTCACGCGCGTTCGTGAAAGTGATGTCAGCAAGATTTGCAGAGGCGATCCGCAGCAAAAGCAGCAAAGCAGTTGATCGTCGCTGATCAGACAACGGGAAAGCCCACGACGTTTCGCGTTAACAGGTTAGATCATTGATCGTGGCCGTCAGCATCAAGAACACGATCACAGTCACACCGCCGATAAAGAGAACAGCTTGCATCCGTTTACCGAGTGGACGACCCGTCAAACCTTCAAAGCCTAAGAGCAGCAAGTGACCACCATCGAGGATCGGAACCGGCAGCAAGTTGAGAATGCCAAGGCCGAGCGAGATCACAGCCAAAAACAGCAAGAAGGTTTCAGGGCCAAGCTGGATGGCTTGACCCGCGACTGTGGCAATCGCAATCGGACCATCCAAATCACAGCTATCGTTTTGACCCATGAGAGACCCTGCCAAGCCAGTGACCAGATTTGTGATCAATCCCCATGTCCGATCCACGCCGGTCATGAACGCCTCACCGATTGGCGGGGTTTCGGTGGCGAGGGTGAACAGCGGCAAAGCACCGACACCCAGAAGCCAACGACCATCATTTTGCATCGGCGCAATTTGGGCCGATATCGTGATGTCACCGCGCTGATAAATGATGGCGAGTTCATCACCATTTGAACCGCTCACAGACGCCTGCAAATCAGACCACGCATTGACCGGCGCACCGTCGATGGAAATCAGCAGATCACCGATCATAATTCCGGCTTGATCAGCAGGCGAACCGGGAGCCACAGTGCCGATCAAAGGAAGGTCTGGCCGAGGTCCAATTATGAGGCGTGGAGAGCCGTCACGCGTCACTTGGTATGCCACATCAGTATCGGATGGCAGACGGCTGAGAACGGCACTCAGTGTGTCTTGCGATGTAATATCGACGCCATCCAAACGGAGTAGTATATCGCCGCTTTGCAACGAGGTGGTTTCAGCCTCAAGCGTGACCCGATCAATTTGCCATGGGTAGGAGGTGACACCGGAGATCAACGGAAGGATTGCGAGGGCGACGATCGTAAAGACGACATTGGCAAACGGACCAGCGACGGCGACAAAAGCCTGCGACCATTTCGGAGCGGCCCGAAGCGATCCGGCGATGGCAGGGCCGTCAGAGACCGAAGACAACGAAGCGGCATTCTCATCACCAACGAAGCGCACATAACCGCCAGCGGGGATCCGACAGACTTGCCACATCACCCCATGACGATCTTTGCGAGACCAAAGCGTTTTGCCAAAACCGACAGAGAAAATCTCAGCTTTGATACCGACCATGCGCGCGGCAAAAAAGTGACCTAACTCATGGATCACGATGACAATCGCAAAGGTCAGAATGACCCCGAAAATTACTGCAAAAATATCGATCAATTTGAAGCACTCCGAACTGGAAATATTGCGGCCATTGCTGAGGTATATTCAGAACGGCTGATGGTGGCGCGATTGCCTGCATATCCATGATAAACGGAGCGACCGTTGGGAAGCGGCAAACCAGCCCAGACAGCGGCAAGTCTATCCATGAACCGATCACGGCTAATCCGACCATTGACGAAGTCAGTGTAACCCGCCTCTTCGATCAAGAACCGGCCCATCATGTCTTGGGTGCGGCGGTTGTAGACAGTGTTGCCGGAGAGACCCAAAGCGCGGACGACCCGATTGAAGGTTGCGGGAATGATCTGGTTGCGTCCGATGGCATGAGGCTGGCCGGGAGTGGCGCGAACCCATGTTTGAATTTCGGCAATGGTCATCTGCGAAGGTGGCTTTGGTGGTTTCACAGTGGCTTGATGATGAACAGCATCATATCCACGCACCGGACTTTCGGCTTGGCTGATCAAAGTCAGCAACCTGTCCATTGCTGGACCTTGGCTTTGCTGAACAGCACGGACAAATGGAACCGTGCGGCGTGTGGTTTGCGGCGACGTGCTGGCAGCGGCAGGTGCGGTTGAGAAACGATCAGCCGAGGACCAAGCGGCACCTGTTGAAATGGGAGCCCATCCGTCTGAATGTGCCGGAAGGGCGAGGGCGCAGGCGAGAACCAGCAGCTGAGCGGCTGACCCAAACCGCTTTGCTAAATGGGAAGCACCCGAAAACCTGTTGCTAAGGATTGGCACCATCAAGGGAGGTTTCGCCCCTATGGGACGATCAGGGCCACACACCATACGCAGCTGTAGCTGCAGGGGCGTTTCGCCAACAAAATAAGGGCGTTTGGACGCCTCTGAGTACCGAATAGGCTGGTACATCTTACTATTGTCATGATTAATCTTGTTTTTGTTACGATTAATCAACGCGTTGTAAATGACGTGGCCCAAGAGTGGCCCAGCGTTGGCCCGGAGTTGGCCCAGCAAAAACGGCGTTTGGCCCACAACTGGCCCAGCAAAAATGGGCTTTGGCCCACAAGTGGCCCAGCCGAAATTGGCGCTTAACTGTTCGAGAGTCGAGTCTAGGTTTCGATTTCTATCTTTCATGACCACGATCCTTTATGGGGATTATCTTTTCCTCTACGACCTTCAGGGGGAGGGTGAGAGAGCGTTCATCAAGCTGCTGATTGAGATTGGAAGACTGGCGTACCGCCTCTCTTGTCTTGCCAGTAACCAACTTGCTGAGGGCATCCATTTGTTTGCCAAGGTCCATGAAGATTTCTTCGAAACGGAGATGCAACAACTCACGCTCATTCCCCTCGGTCATACGGTTGCCAATGAGTGCGCCAATATGTTGCATCAGTTTGCTGAGTTCGCGGGTACGGTGATCCACAAGTTGTGAAAGGGCGTCGATTGCATCCGTCTGCGCACGGCTCGTCGCCGCCAAATTTGTCAGTATTTCGGTTTGCTGAATGTCACGCTGTTGGTAAAGGGCAATGAGATCGGATGTCTCAGCCAGCTTATGTCGGTCTGATATGAGCAAGGCAATTTTGGTCTCTAAGGCGGCTGCAGGGACTTCAGGGTGATCAGCGACCAGCTCTGCCGCGACCGGCCCCAAACGGACTCGGATGGATTTGTTTGGATCAGTTTCTTGCATTGTAAGTCTCCTATCGTGAGCGCTCATCGCGCTGTTTCTGGTCTTGGTTCATTGTGGCAATCAAACGGTCAATCATGCTCGTTTGAGGGTCCTTCGAAGGCTCATCTTCACCACGGGATTTGGGGTCGTTTTCTTTCGATTTTTGGGATGGGTTTTTGTCGGATTTACCGGGCTGAATATCGCGCTCTTTTTGATCAGCTTGCTGGTCATTGATAGGCTGCTTTTGGTCCTCGGATTTCTGTGCTTCACGCTGCAGGGCGAGGGCTTCCAAAGCGTTCATACGTTCGCCGGTTTGCGCGGTGATCTTCTCGCTCAGTTTTTCGGCGTCGTCGGTCACCAGATGGATGGTGTCACGCATCCGCGAGAGAGAGACGTAGAAGCTTTTCTGCGTAACCAGGCGTTCGCTTGAGACCATGCCGAGCAAAACGCGATCGACAGTGCTGCCTTGGAAATCGTGCGCTGTCGAAGCATAGGCAAGTTGCATGCCACTGGCGGCAAGGCTGTCGTTGGGAATGGTCAGTTCGGTGCCGTCATTGGTCTTTACCGCGAAGTCAGATTTGCCGACACGTTGGAGCCTGCCTTCAGCAGAATTGAAGATGCCATGTTCGCGATCAGTGATCTTAAACTTGACGGCATCGCCAGTGACAAAGGTTTGCTTGTCGGCCTCGAAGACTGCCAAGCGACGGGCATCATTGCTGCCATGAGACAGATCCAGCATGATCTTTTTGTTGGTCGGGCCTTCGAGGGTCAGGCGCTGTTCTGAGGGATTGATACCGGATACCCTATAGAGAACGTTTGCCTCCATCTCGGACTTAGCAGATGCAACGGGTGAAACGACGATATCTCCGGCGCGGTAGCTGCCTATTTCACGGGCTTCCGCTTGGGTAAATGTGCGAGAGACGAGGGTGGCAATTTCGACTTCATAACCACCAATTGAGCCGGCTGATTTGAGCCCCGATTGGATCTCTGCATTCACTTGTTTGCGCAGATCATTTGTCAGGACAATAAGACCGGTACTCATGCGTTGATCATCCGACATGGACATGTAGGTATGCGCCATCTCGGCAGCAACGGATTGACGACTTTCCTTAAGATCTTTGCCACCGACTTCGGTCATTTGGTTGACGCCGGCCATTGCCGTTTTGACGTCGCCAGCAATGGCGGACATGACAGTGGCGCGACCTTCATCACTACGCTGGCGCTGGATATCTGACATCAGAGCGGTGGGCATGCCGGCGTCCTGCAGTGCGCGGAATGCGGAGCCTGCACCAACAGCGTCCAACTGCTTTATGTCACCGATCAACACCACCTTGGCGTAACCTTGTGCCGTCGCCATCTTTAAAACACGGTTCATTGAATCCGATGACAACATCGATGCCTCATCAACAGTCAGGATGGTTTTGGATTTGTCGCCAAGATTGGCGCCGTTCTCGTGGCGGACTAATGCGCTTTCAACCGTCGAAGCAGAGGGCAGGGCTTCATTGAGAGCCGTGACAGCCTTGTGGGAAGGTGCGAGGCCTTCGATTGTGTAACCACGGGCCTCAGCCATCCTATTGGCAGTCTCCAACATGTAGGTCTTACCAGTACCGGCGTAACCTTGAACCGCGGTGACATACGTTGTGGATGACAACACCATGCCAACAGCGTCTTTCTGACCGTCAGTCAATGTTGTCCGAGCCAGTTTCCAAGCGATTGCACCATCAGATGTGCGACGCGTCAGTCGTTCAGTGGTATTGCGAAGGTCCAAGACATCTTTACCAATGCCATCACGCATCAGATCTTTGTTGCTCGTCTCGACGCGGATGTTCTCTGCGTCGGTGTAGAAGCGACCTTCCTTTCGGTCGACTGGGTATAAGATGCGATCCGTCACAAAGGCTTTGAGTTCAGCTTCCACGGCCTTTTGGGTGATACCGGGCGCATACTTCATAGCTGTCATCATGAGGTCTTTTTGCGCGTAAACCGCTTCGCGCTCAGAATGGTGTGCAACTGCGAAGTCGACGGCGTTCGTCGCCATCGCATCTCGCGCCTGAGTGGTGGGTGCTTTACCTTGAGAAGCATCCGCTAGCGTTTTGACCAGGTCGATGTTGAGTGCTTTGACCTCTGCGTCCCAAGCCGCGCGCAGTTCGGAACGTTCGATCGGCTTTTTTGAGGAACGCGTCGCCAAAGCGGCCAAATCTCTATTTTTCGTATTCGAAGGGCGATTGCGATCAGCGAGGGCTTTTTCGATTTCGTCTTTGCGTTTGGAAAACTGATCTACCAGCTCTTGCGGGACACCCTTGATGTCGAAAAGGCTCTTATCAAGCGCTTGGGTTTTGTAGCCTAGGTCTTGCAGATTTTCTGCCAAAGCGTTGCGATAGATCTGACCAACCAAAAGTGTTGAGCGGTAGATGGCATCGTTCGACAACGATCTAAACGTCCCGGACTTATCCTGGACCATGTTAGCTACAACCGCGTGGGTATGAAGCTGGGGATCAAGCGCGCGCGACGTATCATGTTGGAACAAACCAGCGATGATCTTGCCGCCGGTTTCCGTGACCATTTCGCCATTTACCATTCTGCGGGTCTGGACGAGATTGGCCTCTACATAATCCAGAGCCGTTTTCACGGCATCTGTGTGGGCCGTAAGTATCCGCTTGTCTCCACCAACAAGGGCTGCGATCGACACGGCCTTTGGCGCGGAAAACGTCAGATCGATGCCGGGACGATGTTCTCGCTCACCATCACGATATCGTCCGAGTAGACGACCATCTGGCGTTTGACCATCCAAAATTGCGGTGAACTTTTCATCTGAGAAATCGTCGGTTAGCCCGGCCGCTTGGGCCGCTTTACCGTAGAACTGGGATGACTTTTCCGCTTCTGGGGCGCCTTCAAGGTAGTAACCTTCGGCTTTGTAGTAGCCGCTGGACGCATGACCAGAGGACACATTGGACATCGAGAGCATGGATCAAGCCTCCCAACGATTGTTTGAAGGACACCATCCATCATCCTGTGAAGTCGATCCTTGTGAACCATCGGGAGACTTGTCAGTGGGAGGCGTGATCTGACTAGACTTGGGTTCTTCTGGGTCATCGCCGCTGTGGCTAAACAGGTCCATCGTAACGGGGGGTTTTGCAGTTGGCTTTGGTGACGGCTTAGAACACTCTTCGTCCTCATAAGCCTCTAATGGGGTTACAGCATGGCCGTGCATTTCATCCCATTCGGGTGCATCATCATTCGGATACGTGACAACGTCAGCCGTGTGACCGTTCTTAACCAAGCCATCGTCCATGAGAACAATGGGATGGATGTTTTCGGGCTTTGTGCCGGATTTCAAACTCGTGCGGAAATGATCGAAATAGACCTTGTATTTAGGGTGGGGAGCGGTTGCGTTTTCATCAAAGACAACGTCGGCACAATCAAATTGCCAGACACACCATTGATGGAACTTGTCGAAGACAGCTGGATCGGGTTTTTTCTTTGAAAGCGGCGAATTTTGCGGCATTGGTTGATAGTACCCAAAGCCAGGGGCGTTACCCAAGTAGGGTAAAAAACGCGGCTGCGTCTCATCAACAAACACTTCGCGCATATCAACGAACGCCGTCGGTGAGTCATACGCAAATTTTACTGCAGCCCGATGCTGGGGCAGGCTTTGAATTTCTGCAGGTGAGATGATGGGCCGCTCAACGCGCTGTTGGGTAAAACCTACGCCGTCGCGGGCTTCATGTGCGCCGACACTGATGTTTGTATTGGATTCCCACTTATCTTGGTTGCCAAGACTTTCTGAGCATAGTTTGGCGGTTCGAAAGTCTGGGGTGTTGAAAACAATGCGGTTATTCACAGTTCCAGAAATTGTTTGTGCAGCTTCACGGCCATAGATGTCTTCGAGTTGGCTATAGACCTGATATCCGATGACGAAAGCACCGCCGAACTGGCGAATTTCTGCAAGAGAACTGATCAAAAACGGAAGGCGGTTAAGGGACGGGACCTCATCAAGGAAAAAATAACAGCGCGGCTCGCTGGAAGGCCCCATAGACATCAGGGAATTTGCCGCAATCTCCATCATCGTTGAGATGATGTTGCGTGTCGCTGCAGCGTGTTCTGCGTCGCCTGTCAGGAACAAGAATGACGACTCGTCGGAAGCCATCCACTCGCGGATCGAGAAAGCTTCTGCGTCGTCGCGAAGATACTCCAAGAACCGAAGTTCTGAAATAAGGTTCGCGCGAATGCTCTGCGCAGTTTTGATAATCTCTTCATTGAAGAAGTGGGCACCGGGCGACCCTACCAGAAGCTTTGCCAGTTCGGTCGCATCGAGACGGATGAGATGATCGATAAGCGATTTTACTGTGCGACGGTTGGTTTGGTAAAGCTCACGGGCTGCGTAATCAAATACAATCCGTGCAGCTTGAGACCAAAACGGATCACTGGCCGCACCGCGATGTTCAGGGATCATGACATCACCGAGTTGGGTAAAAGAGGCAGCATCTAGGACATCATCGAAGGGGTTCCATGACCGTGACCGGTTATCAAAAGGATTGATTAGAACGTCTGTTTTTTCGTCGTAGAAACGGGATACAAAGCCACCCATTCGGTCGTAAATCACGACCTTGCCACCATTCTCTCGAATGGTGGTCAGCATCTCGATCATCGCGTTGGTTTTACCAACGCCAACGGTGCCGTTAAGAACGGTTTGTGCTTCGACGGCGTCCGGGGGAAAGGCAATGCCAGAAATAGTGAGGGGGTTGCCGGTTTTGCGACCTTTGTGCTTTTTTCGATATTTGCGCCATTTATCAGCGCTCCAGGCTTTCAACTGTGAGGCTGAAACAAGTCGCGCACCCCTGACAAATTCATCCTCTTGGATGCGATTGCCAGTCTTCACAAAAACAAAGAGCGATATGATGCCAAACAGAATAGCGGGGATAACCGAGATCCGCGCAGCACTATGGAACGTGTAGAAGAAGCCATCGCGTATGATGCGGTAGGACGTGTTGCGGTAAAGATCGACGGCATCGACCGTGATCCTGTTCCCGCCCAGATCGTTAAAAGTGTAAGGCTTGTTGAAGCCGTTTTGATCGAGGACACCACGCTCCGCCATCTCATAGTACATGGCAATGCGCATCTCACTGGGATTATACGCTCGGGCGACGATCAAGATAAAGCAGCTGATATAGATAAAGGCGCCAATTACGGTTGCAAACCGAAGAACCTGCCATCCCATGCGCCACCAATGCTGAGCGGTCTGACCACCGCGAACGAGTGTCGATGCAGAACTGACTGATTTGGTCACAAATAATCCCCCAAAACAAAGATATATTTCGCACAAGACTACTGTATAAAAGTGATTATGAAAAGAAATAACACATATAAGGGGTATGACGCATGATGAAAGCTATCGTAGTGAGCGCGGTGTTAGTTGCAGGACCGGCAATCGCAGAAAGCACTTTTGAAGATCAAGTGATGGAGGCCATTCTCAACAATCCAGAAGTCGTGTTGCTGGCCATTCAGAAACTCGAAGAAGAACGCGCCGAAGCGGAAGCATTGGTTGAAGGCGAAAAGGTGCAGGCGCTCAGCGACAGTTTGTTTGGTGCTGACGAGAACATTCAGCTGGTCGAGTTCTTTGATTATCGCTGTGGGTATTGTGCGCAAAGCGCGAACACGATGCTGACCCTGCCTAATGAGATGACGACACGGGTACGCTACATTGAATTTCCAATATTGGGAGACGCCTCAACACAGATTGCAAAAGTGTCTTTGGCAGTCAGGAACGTTGAAGGGGAAGAAGCCTACAAGGCTTTCCACTTTGCTGTGTTTAAGGCAGCCGGAAGGGTTTCAGACACCGAAAGCGCCGTGCAACTCGCGGGCTCGATGGGGTTGGATATGGAGGCCATTCGGAGTGAGGCGGCTGGTAACGATGTTGCTGCCGAAATTTTGCGGAACAAGCGACTGGCTGGAGAGCTAGGCATTCGAGGAACACCAACATTTGTAGGGCGCGATCAGATTTATGATGGCCTCTTAAACCCAGAAGAACTTGTCAAGATTTTAGGCCAACAAAAGGATGAATCATGATTAAGAAAATCACTTACGGACTGGCAGCAGTGATGGTTGGCGGATGCCTGGGTAACCCAGCAAGCCAAGTCGCAATGCAGCTTCCAACAACTGGTGGGACATCAACTGATCCCACTACCATCGCGCTCGGCTGCAGTGAGATTGCGACACGCAACAACAACATAACAGTGCGGTTGCGCGAACTTGAGGCGCAACAGCAGGCGCAGGCACGGCAGAATGCGATCACGGACACTGTGATGAATGTTGGTTTGGGTGCTGTACTTGGTATGGGGGCTCAAGGTGGCCTGAGCGGAATACCAACGACATCTACCGCAGTGCAGGGCATCGAGGCGGTCAGACGCGCAGAGCGGGGGCAGGGGTCTTTGGCAAGCGTCTCCGATTCATTAGCGTTGATCAACAGATCGGCACAGCTACAGCGGGCCTATGTTGAGAAAGGGTGCTGATGAATGCTTGGTCCTCTTGAAGCTCCGACGATAGACAGTGTTTTGAACGATCCATCGGCGTCTGACTGGCTGAAATCAGCAATTCGAGACTTATTGGATCGCGATCCCGTTGATGCTGCCCATGACACCTTTTGGTTAGGTGCCATAATGCAAGAGCGGGCGAAAGCGGCACTCAAAGAGTAAACATGCAAAACGCTCAGATGAGGGAAAGGATGTAATACATGAATGGCGAACAACTCCCCAAGAAAAAGCGACACAAGTTGCCGGCCCGCCGCCTGACGGAAACCCGCAAGGTCGAAATGGAAAGTGGTCAGACGGTGTTCCTGTCCGTTGGATATGATCCCGCAGAACCATCAAAACCCGTTGAGGTCTTCTATTCTTCTGGCTTCAAGTCAGGGGCGCAATTGGAGTTTCAAGTGCAGGATTTCTGCATCCTGTTCTCGCTGTTGCTGCAGTTTGGCATGTCGCCAGCCGAGGTGGCAAAGTCCCTGTCCCGCAAAGAAATGCCAGATGGTGAGCTGGAGTATGCCAGCATCTCTGGCGCGATCGTTGCGGAATTGATCAGCCCTCCTTCTTGGGCTGGAGAATAGTACTGAAGCAAGGTCGAGGCATCATTTATGTTCAAGAAACGGTCTTTTCCGCGCAAGTCAATTCCTTGGTTCAGCAGGTCAGGGTGGGGCACGGTTTACTTGATGCAATCACGCGAGGATCAGCGCCTGTTTAAAGTTGGATATACCCGTCGCAGGACGAAAGACCGCAGAGCAGAGCAGAGTTGCAGGCGAAGGTCTACGGTGAACTGGACATCATCTACGGCCTGTCCATGCCACATGCCTATCATGCTGAGCAGCGTACATTGCGTGGTTTACGGCTAAGGTGGTTCGGAGGGGGTGACCGGCGCGGCACCGAGTGGTTCAGGCTGCGTAGGAATGAAACCATGGAAGACATCAAGGCGCGGATCGCTACAGCAGCCGACCAAGTGCGCAGAGAAGCCAAGTTCAAATTGTCATGGGCAAAGGATACACAAATCAGAATATTCAGTGCAGGGGATGAAAGGCGCAATCCGGCATTGAAAGACTGAATCACAATGACAAAGTAGGATGGACAGAGGTGGATATCGATGACCAGCAATAATCCCAATCGTTGTGCCGAGTGCGTTGGAAATGCTCCTCAGTGCGGGATGGCTGTCGCTGATACAGGTTACTGTGGAAGTTGCGGATTCTTGAACGAAGTCTGGGACACGGAGTTGCTCGCTCACTATGAAAAAAGGGGCTTAGATCAAATTGAAGTTTGCGCAAGCTACCCACTCTCGCTGCCGCGACTGAGGTCATCACATAATCCAAACAACAGTGTGTTGCCGAGATCGATGGCTGAAATCGACCAAGAAATTGCACGTGTCGCGCAGATCAAAGCCGACGCCAAGACTCAATGAAGACGTTCGATGACACAGATGGAGGAAGGGGGTATGCACAGCAGCATGGCTAAACAGCAAAATAAAGCGGCAACCCGGCGCAATCGATTTGAGATTATTATTCAGTGTGGTGAACGGCGGATAAAGCATGTCTGCGCGGCCGACGAAGAGACAAAAGCCGTCGAGAGGATGATGCGGACTTATGCAACATCTGATCCGGAGCTGGTGTTGGTCAAACGTCTAGGCGCTTTACCATTAAAGTGTAGTGGTTCAGATGTGATCTGACAGTTGGCCGTTTTTCCGGTGGCGTCTGTCAGGCCAAGTTCAGTTTACGAACTTTTCCTACCAGATTTCTTTCCCCTCGACCATAGTTTCGATGGGCGTTCTACCTCTACACCGGGATGCCCAAACAAGCGGCCCTCAAGTACTCCGTAGTCAACAGCCTCACTTATCCGCGCTTTGGTTTGACGCTTGACGAGAGCCCCTCTGACACTGAATAACTCTCTGAGTTCGTATTGTTTTTCGTCGACTGGCTGGTCTGGCTCTAAGGCCAAGGCATTTCCAAAGCTTGCAAGCATGCGCGCGTCTAGTCGAGGTAACCGGACATCTATCGGCGATGCGCGACAAGACCGACAAGACGGACGCTCGTGGGATTGCACAAGTGTTGCCCTACGGCTGGTTTTGCAAAGTCTTCGTAAAAGCCGCGAAGCATATGCTCTGCCTGTCACGCGGCATCATATGGCCTTGCTCACTGTAAAAATTCCTGAAATTCTTAATAAAACGGGAAATTTCTTAAAGTTGCCAAGACTTGCAACGCTCCGCCCTTAGTTGAGATTGCTGGCTATTGACGTTGCAAGCCAGGGGATCGTCAACACGAGGATCAACACGATTAGTTGCAAAACAACGATCGGGACGGCCCCTCGATAGATGTCGCTCATCGTCACTTCCGGTGGTGCCGAACCACGCATGAAGAAGAGCGCAAACCCGAAAGGTGGGGTGACAAACGAGGTCTGCAAAACCAATGCAAAAAGTGTGGCAAGCCAAACCTTTACCATCAAAGGGTCCCCAACATGTGCCGAAAAATCCAACTTCTCAATCACGGGCATGAATATGGGTAGAGAGATGACCACGATTTCAAGCCAGTCGATGAAGAAGCCGAGGACAAAAACCACCAGCAGAACGAAAACCAATGTGCCCCATGCGCCAAGTTGCAGCGCCACGAGGAAATTTTCGATCATTTGATCTCCATCGAGGATCCTGAATACGAGAGTGAAGGCATTGGCTGCCACAATAATCAAGAAAACCATCGCCACGATAGTTGCGGTTTCGACGCAAATTTCTTTCAAGAGGTTCAGATTTGCGGAACGGGTCGCCATCATGAGCAGAAAGGCGGCGAATGCCCCAATTGATCCAGATTGTGTAGGTGTCGCCCAACCTGTTGCAATAGAACCGAGAACAGACCCAACAACTGCGATCGGTCCAATCACCCGCAAGAACGAAACGAGACCGCGTTCTGGATTGGGCTGAACGACGAGAACAGTTGAAACACCAATTGACTGATACATAAAGTATGCCACGTAGAGCGCAAAAAGAATGCACGCCGGGTAGATCACACCTGTGAAGGCTTCGATTATTGGCAGTTCAGTGAGATCGGCTAAGAAAAACAACATTACGGCAGGCGGAAGAATAATGCCAAGTGTGCCTGCTGCGGCGACTGCGCCAGTTGCCAATGCAGGGCTATAGCGCTGTTGAAGAAGGGTGGGCAAAGTCGCAATTGCCAGTGTGCCGACTGCAGCGCCGATGAGCCCCGCTGATGGGGCGATAAGAACACCGACCAGAAGAACCGTGATAGGCAAGCTTCCAGGTAACCATCGCAACGCGTTCGAAATGGTCGACATGAAACTTTCAATTTGCCCGCTTCGGGCGAGTATGACACCCATTAATATAAGCGGAACCACTGCAGGAAAGATCAAACTGTCAGCGAGCATTGAATAGGCGCGAACCGCAAAAAGCTGCAGTTTGGCAACCGACATGATGTCGGCACCTATGGCGATTGTTGCAAAGATTGACGTCACACCGACAAGGACCAACCCCACCGGATAGCCGGAAAATAGGAAGATCATGAGAGTAACGATCATGAACACGGGCAGAAGTTCAATCATTATGCGTGACCGCGCTTGGTCTTCCAGATTAAATTGATGCTCCGCCTCGTTGTGATTGTTCCGGCAAGCAGAAGTAACACGCCGCCCAATGGGATCATTGATTTGATAATCCACCGATGCGGCAGTCCGAGCGCTGCGCGCGATCCCTCATCAATCAGAAACGCCTTCCAAGCAAATGCGCTGCCAAAATAGATCAGGGCCAAGGAAAACGGCACTAGGGCGATAACAAAACCAGCAACTTCAACGTATGATTTCGCCTTCGGAGATAGGCGCTGTCTTAAGACGTCGATTCTGACATGGCGATCTGCCAACAAAACCGCACCGAAAGACAGAAAAACCAGGGCTAAGAAAAAATGCCACTCCAGTTCTTGAAGAGGTGTTGTCGAAAAGTGAAAGATCCGTCGCCCCGTCAAATAGGCAAGCGAGGTCAAGACCTGTGCCGGAATAAGGATGCAGGCTAAGACGATGCCAAATCTTCGAATAAATGTTTCAATGCGCTCTAGCATCGGCAGATCCAAGGACCACTGAGCAATCCGTCGTTTCTGTGGACCTTACACTTGCGGTTTTTCATCGTCTCCCCCTTGCCATACACATGGATTTCACTCGTTCCCGTTCCTTGCGCTGCTTTCGATCAACGTTTAATTACTGCCCATAGAGATTTTGCGCCCCAAATTCTCGATCCGCTGTTTCCAGTTCGAGTGTGGAATGCTCAATGCCAAATCTAAGAATTAGAACAGACTCAACGCGGTCCCGAATGGCCTCGGCGAGGAGCCAGTCCGAGGTTTCAACCACGATGTGAGCGTCCAGCGCCGGCTTGTTTTCGCTCGACTGCCAGAAGTGAGCATGATGAACGCTCGCCACGCCTTCTACTGCCTGAATCCGGCGGATTACTGCAGTGGTGTCGATGTCGGTTGGACTGCCAAGCGCAAGGTTACGGACAACACCTCTTATTTCGCCAATTGATATCCAAAGGATATACGAAGCGATCAGGATGGTGATCAGTGGATCTGCGAGTTGCCAATCATATATGACTATTAGAGCGCCACCAACTGCCACAATGGCGGATACCAACGGAATCGAAAAAGCTTGTTTGGATTGGCTGCGCGCTTTGGATCTGGATATTGTCATCAAGTAGGCGAGCCGAGCGGTTAGCAACTCAACAGCCAGTGCTGTGCAACCCAGAGCAAGCACGAACCAACCATTTACTGCTGGCGGTTCCAGCAAGCGATTGCCGCCTTGGTACAATAGGAGCAGTCCGATTACGATAAGCGCAGTGCACTTGACCAATGCTGCGATCCCCTCGGCACGATCATAGTCGTATGCCAGGTGCTCGCTTGGGCGCTGTCGAGCGATCTGGCTGGCCAACAAGGCGATACCCACCGCAACGACGTCGGAAATGTTGTGAATGGCTTCGGCGATCAATGCCAAGCTGCCGGACAAGGCTCCGCCAACAATCAGCACCGATGCGAGAAGAAGATTGGCCGCAGTTACAAAAACCGCGTACGTGCTCGTGGGTTCCGAGCCTGTTTGATGGTCATACGGCGACATGCCTTGAAGCCCCTCTCTCACACCCAATAGATGTGTTGCACGGGGCGGTCGTAATCATCATTGACAGATTGTATTCGGTCCTGATCCCTTCAGTCGTCATCATGGACCTCTTCTGTTCACTTCATGAACCAACGCACAGGACAGGCTCGGAAACTTGTTCAGCCAGCCGTTCTATAATTCGGCATTGGGCCACCCGACCACCGCGGCAACTCACGACCATCTGCTCTAATTCCGCCTTCATAGAACCCAGACGGTCGACCCGCCGGTTGATATCGTCCAGATGCGTCTGAGCGATCTGTGTCACGGCCTCACAGGATGCATTTGGACGGTCGGACAGATTGAGGAGCTCCCGGATTGCGGTTTGGGAGAAGCCAAGCTCGCTGCAACACCGGATGAACGAAAGGCGGGAAAAATCGTTGAGAGAGTAGAGCCGGGTGTTGCCCGCGGTGCGATTAGGCTCCGGAAGCAGCCCGATCCGCTCATAATACCGGATGGTCGGAATTTTGCAGCCCGTTGCGCGTGAAAGCTGTCCGATGGTGTGTTTTTCTACGGTCATGATTACTCATTGATCTATATCAAGTATAGATTCTAGACGCTCTACTAAGCTGTGGCAAGAGGACGTGTTCTTCTCTCGTTCAACTATGCAACGCGAACAGGGCCGGAGCGATAAGCAACAATCCTGGGATCGCGAAGGAGGGTCAAAGATGACACAAGGTATCAAAATGCGACTGGCAGCGAGCGTCGCAGTTCTAATTCTGTCTCTGCCAGTAGCTGCAGTTGCCCAGCAACATATGGATTCGCAAGGGATGATGGGACAGGGATGGGGCTCAGGCATGATGGGGCAAGATCCATGTTATCAATCCGGTTCGGGCCACATGATGGGACAAAACTGGAATCGTGGGATGATGGGACAGGGAATGATGACACCCCGTGTTCAGAACCTGACGGTGGCCGACGTGAGACAGATGATTGAGGGTCACCTGGCTTGGCAAGGCAACCCCAACCTCAAAGTCGGTACTGTTGAAGAAGGCGGAGATCGTCTGATCATCGCCGAGATTGTTACCCAAGACGGCTCGCTCGTTCAACGGATGCAGTTTGACCGCACGACAGGTGCGACGCAGCCAACACGATAGGACAAGAGACCATCGCTCGGCCACGGCAATAAACGGGCCGGTCGCTTAACTCGACAGTATTCCCCAGTGGTGCTGCTTGCAGAAAGGTTATCAAACTGGGAGTAAGCGCGTCAGATCCAAACGATCTGGCGTCTTGCTAATCTCTCCCAAGCTTGAAATGGATCAGCCGAAGCAGAAACGATGTTCAATTGTCCGGTCTCATCGAAATATCCTAAAGGCAGTTTTGAGTAAAGAAACTGCCTAATCAGAATTTCCTTGTATCTCTACTTACTAGAGGTCTTAAGAATGCTCTGAGAAGGTGAGTGGGGGGAAAGAATGTCAATAAGCGACACCAAGCAGGCGAGTCATCATTTCTGCTGCTTCTTGGCCGAGGGTTTCCGCCCCCGGAGTTCTGAGGTGAAAGCTGGTTCGGCAAATCTGTCGCTGGCCGTTGGTGTTGAGCGCCTGATCGACGCTATCTCCGTCATTTTTGCGTGGGCAACCGTTGGTTCCTTTGCTCTGTTCAGTGTCGTGGAGGTTGCCGACCGGAAGCTGCAAGATCGGCGGCCTCTGTTCATAAGAACGAACACTAAGCCTCGGAATGGAGTTATCGCATGCCTGCTTCTGGGAATTGGAATGATCTGCCTCATTCTTCCCTATGAGGTGCGCGCCGAAGACCGAAGTGAATGCGATTACCCTCACTTCGCAATCCTTCACGACACGCCAGCTGAGCTGGACACAGCATGTCGCGCCGTTGCCGACATTATCATTTTTTTTGAGGTTCTTGGCTTCACCCTCACACCGATGGGAACGCTGTCGTTTGCGGAGCGCCCGACGGACGAAGAATTTATTACTGCTCCAACACATGGCCACTTCGACGCGCGGCGTTCTCAGATTGTCGCCTTCCGGACATCAGACGCGCGACCCTGGGGACAGCAATGGAGCACGAGTCTGGCCGGCTCTTTCCTGCGCCACGAGTTGGTGCATATGGCGGTTTGGCAGATAGGCGCTCGTGAAGGCACCTTTTTTCGACCAGAGTGGCACGAGTTTATCGCCTATGCAATTCAACTCGATCTCATGGATCCGGATCTCCGCGAAGTCATTCTAGCTACACATCCACGTTTGAAACCCTTCGATGATCTCTTACAAATCAATGAGTTCACGTCTCGCATGGACCCGGAACTATTTGCGCTGGCTGCATACTCAACCTATCGTGACAGAGGCGGCGAAAGATTTGTACGGGAGCTTCTTCGGGCCGAGATCGTGCCGCCGGAATTCATCTATCCGTTTCCGACCTTGCCTGGCCAGACACCTCCTGAGCCGTGAATTCGACGCTAGCTTAGATGTCCTGCCCAAAAAGATTGACTGGCGCATTGTCCCTGCGCCTACCGTGTCGCACATGCGCCCTTTGGCGGAATCGCGCCCGTGGAAATGCCTCGCGGTCCGGTTGTCCTCTAATCAGTTTGGTCCCTGCCTCTTTTCGTGTTTTGCTGCTTGTGCAACCGACATTACACGATGGGAAAAAACTCCGGCTCTAGGCTCCGATGTCGGTGTGATGGGTTAAGCACTCGGAATGGTCACGCAGTACTTCGAGCACACGGCAATCGGCCACGCTGTCGCCAGCACATTCCGTGATCATGCGCTTTAATTCCTTCTTTAGGGCCTGGAGCCGCAATAGCCGCTGCTCTACTTGCTTGAGCTGCCGCCGCGCGATTGAGTCCGCATTGGCACAGGACTGATTAGGATTGTCCGCCAACTCCAGCAACTCGCGGATTACCTCCAACGAAAACCCAAGTTGCCGAGAATGGCGAATAAAGGCCAGCCGGTCTACGTCTGCATCGACGTATCGCCGCTGCCCTCCCGCTGTTCGGCCCGGCTCGTTCATCAGCGCAATCTGCTCATAATAGCGGATCGTTTGAACCTTCGTACCGGTCCTGCGGGATAGGGTTCCAATGGTCAGCATTTTGTACTCCGTTTCTAAAGTCGCTGTAGCTTATAGTGTTATGCGA
>Ga0115564_10001325_pt1 | contig 22853 bp, 23 predicted proteins | sample COGITO_mtgs_1105_7_FD_88680 | JGI IMG/M metagenome (GOLD analysis project Ga0115564, IMG submission 88680) | Pelagic marine microbial communities from North Sea - COGITO_mtgs_110523 | ecosystem: Environmental > Aquatic > Marine > Epipelagic | place: Germany:Helgoland, sampling site Kabeltonne...
CTAATTAATTTTTCTTGTGCTAAATCCCAACCGTAACATTTTTGACAAATTGATTGTTTCGATTTACAAGTTAAGGGTGAACGAATATTTAAAATTATTGGTGCTTTTTCTTTTAATTTTGTTAAAATTTTCGGTGTTAAAATTTGTTTATCAAAAAGATTTATTTTTTTATTCTGTTGAAATGTATTTATTAATTCACGTCCAGAAATATTCTTAATATCAGAATTTGTTTGCAATTCGATTAAAACACCTTCGATGGTTTTACAATCAAATTCACGTATAACTAAATCTTGAGCGACATAAATTAACCGACGAGTTAAATAACCCGAATCTGCCGTTTTTAAGGCTGTATCTACAATACCTTTCCTAGCTCCGTAAGAAGAGATAATATAATCGATAGAACTTAATCCTTCTCGAAAATTTGCTTGAATCGGCAAATCAATAATATTTCCTTCTTGATCTGACATTAATCCTCTCATTCCAACAAGTTGCCTTACTTGTGACATATTTCCTCGAGCACCTGAAAATGCCATAATGTAAAGATTATTAGCGGGATCAAAATTTTGATAATAATCAACAATTTTATTTTTTAAAGATTCAGTTGCAACATTCCAACTATCAATAATACTTTGAAAACGTTCAGTGTCAGAAACAAAACCTTGTTGCCATTGTTGACTTATTTCATCAATTTCTAGATTAGCATTATCTAAAAAGTTTTTCTTAACATTTGGTGTTTTTAAGTCTTCAATATTAATTGAAATTCCCGCTGTTGTAGCGTAGTAAAACCCTAATAATTTTAGAGAATCTAACAATGAAGATGAAGAAAGCTTACCAAATTTCGAAAAAGTTTCATGAACAATTGTTTCTAAAACTTTTTTAGTAACTGTGCGTGTAAGTAACATAGTTTAAATTTTTATTGCTTTTTTAAAATTATGATTAAAAATTAAACGTCCTGGTGTTGTTTCTAAGAAAAGTGTAGTAATTTCATAAAAATTATCACTTAAATGATAAGCGATTAAAATTCCAACATTTGTTAATAAATAATATTTTGTAACAGATTGTTGAACTGGAATAACTTTATTGATGACAATTTTTCTTTCATTAACGTTAAATTTTGTAATTTGATCTAATAAAATTAAGGTTTTATTTTCAATTTTTGTTCTAAAACTTGTGTTATTATACCTTACTAATACTGCAGAATGTAAAGTTAATTTTTTCTTATAAAAGCTAGTTAATACTTCTTCTTCATTGGCAAAATATTTTTTATGAACAAATTTATTATTTGTCAACATAACCGTTAAATAATAACAACCTATTACCATATCTTGAGTTGGTTTTAAAATAACTTCACCGTTAGAAGGAGATAAAACATTAAATGAAGAACGCATTAATGTTTTAGCTTCTAATTGACTTGATTCATAAAGAGGTAAATGCACGGCCATTTGATCTCCATCAAAATCAGCATTAAATCCTGTACATACTAAAGGATGCAATTGAATTGCTTGTCCTAAAATTAAGACGGGATCAAATGCTTGAATTCCAAAACGATGTAATGTCGGGGCACGGTTTAATAAAATTGAATTGCGCTTTGTTAATTTTGTTAAGAGTGTCCAAATAAAAGGTTTATTTTTCTTAATCATAATATGTGCTAATTTCGTATTATGATTAGGGGCTTTTATTTTTGTTTTTAACAATTCATTTATTAAAAAAGGTTGAAAAAGTTCGATCGCAATTTCATAAGGAAGACCACATTGATTTAACCGTAAAGTTGGACCAACAACAATAACAGAACGAGCTGAATAATCTACACGTTTTCCTAATAAAGATTGACGAAAACGTCCTTGTTTACCTTCAAGTATTTCAGTCAAACTTTTTAAAGCTTTATTATTTAAACAAAAAGTACGTTCTTTTGGTAATCGGGCGTTATCAATTAAAGAATCCACTCCTTCTTGTAATAATTTACGACCATGAACAGTTATTAAATCAGGTGCAATAAAATGATACATAAAATCAAATAATCGTTGATTACGTGTAATAATTAACCTATAAATCTCATTAACATCTGCTGCAACCAATCTACCATTTTCTAATTCTAATAATGGTCTTAAGTTTGGTGGTAAAACCGGCAAAGTCGTTAAGATCATCCAACTTGGATTTGTTTTACTGGCTAAAAAACTTTCTAAAATTCGAATACGTCGGATTAAATTTTTATCCGCTAAATAATTTGGATGAATAGTTTTAATTTGATTTATACCAATTAATGAACGAGCTTTTTTAATTTGATTTGGTAAATCGATACTTTCTAAAGCCGCTTTTAAAATTTCAGCACCACGTCGTTTTTTTGTTTTTGAAAATTGTAAAGGTGTAAAACCACTTAAATTTTCTTTAGCTGTTTGTTTAAATAAATTTGTTAATTCATTTTTATTCTCTGGATAAAAAAATTGATATAAAGGATTATTTGCATCAATAATACGTTCCCCTTCTTTGAAATATACAATTTGTTCTAAATGACCTAAAGATAAATTTTCATTAAAACAACGAAGTAGTATTAATAAATAATTGGGAATTCCACGTAAGTACCATAAATGAGTAACCGGACATGTTAAATCGATATAACCCATACGATAACGACGTACACGTGAATCAATTATTTCAACTTGGCAATCTTCACAAATTTTATCAAGAATAAATCCATTATATTTTCCACATTTACACTTCCAATTTTTGATTGGTCCAAAAATTTTTTCGCAAAATAAACCATTTAATTCAGGCTGGTGGGTTCGAAAATTTATGGTTTCAGGTTTTAAAATTTCTCCAATAATTTCTCCATTAGGTAAAACTCGTTCTGACCAACTTTTGATTCGTTTAGGCGAAGCAATACTTATGCGTAAATAGTCAAAAGAGGCATGCAAATTTTCTAATTTTAAAAGTGTTTTTTCTAATTCTAAAATTTCTTCATTTGATTTCATTTGCTTGTTTTATTGTCAATAAATAAAATTAGTTTTGTTTATTAGCCTCAATTTCAAAAAATTTATTTAAAACTTTTTTCTTTTCATTTAATTTCTCAAGAACAACAGTATCAGTTTGAGTATTAACTTTATTAAATTTAGCAAAATGTTCCGCCTTTTTACGAGCTAAGAGTGAACGTAATTTTAAACGTGTCTCTAAATCCTTAAAAATATCACGTTCGATTTCTTGTAATTTTGTAGTTGAATCAAATTCATTCACAAATTTTTTCATTGAAAAATCTAATCCTAAAGAATGTAATTCACGAATTAATGCTAAAAAAGATTCTGGAATTGATGGATGTGGTTTTTCTGTTTCTTTTCGAACAAGAATCGCTTCATACATGTCGTTTCGCCCATCAATATCGTCTGATTTAATAGTTAAAAGTTCTTGTAATATGTTTGAACACCCATAGGCTTCGAGAGCCCATACTTCCATTTCACCAAAACGCTGACCTCCTTTTTGTGATTTTCCTGCTAAAGGTTGTTCCGTAATCATTGAATAAGGACCTGTAGCACGAGCATGAATTTTATCTTCTACTAAATGAATTAATTTTAAAATATATGTTTTTCCAATTGTAATTGGATTATCAAAATACTCACCTGTTCGGCCATCTTTTAATAAAATTTTTCCTGGATAATATTTATTAAATAACCAAGGTTTATTAGTAGTTAAAGCAGCTTGTTTTAATTTTTGATTTACTAAAACACGCGAAGCTTCTTTACCATAGACTTCATCAAAAGGTGTTACCTTAAAACGATTTCCTAATGAATCTCCTGCTAATCCTAATAAACATTCAAAAACTTGTCCAACATTCATACGTGACGGAACTCCTAATGGATTAAAGATAATGTCAACTGGTGTTCCATCAGGTAAATAAGGCATATCATGGCTCGGTAAAATTCGAGACACAATTCCTTTATTTCCATGACGTCCAGCAACTTTATCTCCTAAACGAATTTTTCGAATTTGAGCAATATAAATTCGGATAATTTCACATGAAGGTGATAACGACATTTCTTCTTTGCTTAGTAATGTTGTTGAGATAACACGCACATCAATTACTCGTCCTTCAGTTCCGTGTGAAACTTTTAAAGATGTATCACGATAATTTTGATTTTTTTGTCCATATAAGGCCCTTAGTAATTTTGCTTCAGGTGATGGATCTTCTTCACATGGTGTCAATTTACCTACTAAAATATCATGTTCTTTAACGTAAGAACCAACTTTAACAATTCCATCTTCATTTAAATGACGACGAACATATTTGGTTAAATTTGTTAAATTATTTGTTAATTTTTCATTACCATTTACACAATAAGTTAAGTTTGTTTCATGTTCTTCGATATGGACCGATGTTAAACAATCATCATAAATAATTCGCTCATTTATAACAACAGCGTCTTCATAATTATAACCCTCCCATGGCATATATGCGATCGTTAAATTACGTCCTAACGATAATTCTCCATCATTTGTACTAGGACCATCAGCAATAATTTGCCCCGAAAATACTTTTTCACCTGGCCAAACAATTGGACGTTGATTAATACATGTTTCTTGATTTGAACGATAATATTTACGTAGGTAATACGTAATTTTTTGATTTGCTAAATCATTAATAATAATATTTGATGATGATGCATATTTAACAATTCCTTCACTGTAACTTTTTACGACCATTCCAGAATCAAGAATTGCTGCAGCTTCTAACCCAGTACCAATAATAGGCTTTTGTGTATACAATAACGGAACAGCTTGTCTTTGCATATTTGAACCCATTAATGCACGGTTAGCATCATCATGTTCAATAAATGGAATTAAGGCTGTTGCTAAACAAATAATTTGTAAAGGAGAAGTTGTAATAAAATTGATATCTTTTGTCTTCTTTAAAGAAAAAATATTATTTTCTTTCGTAGATAAATACGATTTTTTTATTAATGATTTTTTATCTAGACTAACATCTCCAAAAGCAATTTTTGTTTCTGACTCTTGTTCAGGATTAAAGAAAAAAGCTTTTTTATTAACAAATACTTCAGAATTTTCCATATAGAAGTATGGTGTTTCAATTGAACCTAAAGATCCAATTCGTCCAAGTAAAGAAATCGAAGTAATTAAACCTGCGTTTTGTCCTTCAGGTGTTTCAATTGGACATAATCGACCATATTGACTCGGATGAATATCACGAATAACGGTGCTAATATGATCACGTTTTAAACCATTTGGCCCAAATACGCTTAAGCGGCGTTTATGAGTCATCTCAGCTAAAGGATTTATTTGATCCATAAATTGAGATAATTGACTAGTTTTAAAAAATTCTTTTATCGAACTTGTTAATGGACGTGGATCAATAATCCAATCTTCGGGATCTGAAAAAGTATCTAAATCAAAATTTAATTTTTGAGAAGTTGAAATTGGAGTTTCATCAATTAGATTTTTTTGTAAACGATATAAACCAATACGAATTTGATTTTGTAATAAATCTCCAATTGAACGAATTTGTTTATTTTTAATATCATCAATATCATCACTAATGCGATCATAATATTTTAATTCAATCAAACCATCAATAATACCAATGAAGTCATGTGCCGTTAAATGAGTAACATCTTTTGGCAAATTCAAATTTAATTTTTTATTTATTTTATAACGTCCAATTTCACCAATTGAAAAACAACCGGAACGTTGGTTAAAAAATAATTTTTTAATTAATAATGAATTTTCTAAATCTAATTTTACATCTTGTTTTAAATTATTTGTTTGATTTATTAATAACTGATTTGTTAAATATAAAGGGTACTTTAGACTATCTGAAATTTCTTGTAGATTTAATCCGAAATAACGAATAATATCGTATAGATGTAATTTATTTGCATCATTTTCCGATTCTTGAAATTCAGTTGTAGAAGTTTTGTAATCATTTAATTTGATATAAATACGATCTTTTTGTTCTTTTAATGTTGAAGAAGTAGTTGTTTCGACACTATCTAAGATAATCTTTGTCCAAACTCCTCGGTTTGAAATTATAGTTGCTGTATATATCGGTTTACGGGTTGTCCCAAATTCTTTTCGAAAATAAATACCAGGACTACGAATAATTTGACTAATAATAATTCGTTCGCACCCACTAATAACAAAGGTTCCTTCTTCAGTCATTAAAGGGATTTCTCCGAAGAAAATATCTTGTTTTACTCGAATTTCCTTTGTTTTTGATGTTTTTTTAGCAACACTTTCACCTTTTTGATCAACAAAATAGGAATATTCTGCTGGAATATAGATTTGAATTGCATACGTCATATCACGACGTAAACAAGTTTCAATACTATAGTTTGGACCGCTTAATTTTATTTCATTAGGATAAAGATAAACATAACAAGGAACTTTTTTTCGACGAGAATTACGAATTTTCGCTAAAAAAGGATTTGGAAAATTAGCCAATTCTTGACTAATACCAGAAACTAAAAAATGATAAAAACTAGCACGTTGTGCTTCAGCTAAATCACCAATATTATTTACAAAGACTTTATTCATATTTAATCTTTTAACTTTGGGATAAACGCTTTAAATTTGGAACTAATTAAAAATATTAAAAATTAGAAATTTTTCTAATTTTTAACATTGAATACTTTTGTAGATTTGATTAATCTTTGATTTCTTACGTGCTGCATTATTCTTGTGGAACACACCTTTTTTTACAGACTTGTCAATAATACTATATGTATCACTTAAAACTTTAAACAATTGTGTTTTTAATTGTTGTTTTTTTGTAATATCATTTTCATTATTTATTTCGTTAACAGTATTTAAAAAAAGTTTTGTTAAACTTTTTGTTGTCGAACTGTAACGTTTATTTTCAATACGATTTCGTAAGTTTTGTGTAACTACTTTTCTGTTTTTTTGTTTTTTATTCATTTCTAAAAAATTTGCGACAATATTTTTATGAAAATATATATGTATATCTACAAGAATGATTATACCACAAGCAGAAAAAAAATACTATATTTTTAGGAAAGAATTAAAAAAAATGGTATAATTGTGAGTGTACTTTAAAAACTAATCAAGTTAGATACAGTAAGTAGTATATTTAATATATTAATTTTTTATTATTATGGCAAAAAATAAAGGACCTCGTGGTATGGTAACGATTGAATGCACAGAATGTCGTGAAAACACAAACCAACGTACAGTAGGTGTATCGCGTTATAATACTTCAAAAAATAGACGTAATACCCCTGAAAAATTAGAAATTTTGAAATATTGTCGCTATTGCAATAAACATACATTACATAAAGAAACTAAATAATTAAACTGTTTATAAGAATTATGAATTATTCAAATAGAAGTGGATTTCGTCCAACACCAAATAAAAGTAATTGGGATCAAAGTTTACGTTCATTAACTAAAACAAAAAAGACAAAACGCATCCGAAAAAGTTTACAATATCTATTAGTGTTAAAAAAGTTTGATAATGTTGTGGATTACAAAAATCCGAAACTTTTATCAGCTTTCTTAAACAAGTATGGAAAAATTTTACCCCGTCGTAAAACTCAACTTTCAATACAACAACAACGTGCCGTATCAAAAGCTATTAGAAAAGCACGTGCGTTAAAAATTATACCTTTTACTTATGACGTAAAAGGATAAACACTAAATAGATATGTAACTATAAAATGAGAAAGGCTAGAAATAATAATAATTTTATTGATAAAACGTTTACTATTATGGCGGACCTCTTATTAAGAGTATTTCCGGCAAGTCAACAAGAAAAAAAAGCCTTTTCGTACTATTTAAATGGATTATCGGCTCAAGATGAAGGAGAATATGCTGAAGCGTTGAATAATTATTATCAGGCTTTACAAATTGAAGAAGATTTATACGATCGTAGCATTATCTTATATAACATTGGCTTAATTTATTCTAAAAATGGTGATTATTTAAAGGCCTTAAAATATTATTATTTTACGATTTTTATTAATCCTAGATTTACTTCTGCTTTAAATAATATTGCTGTTATTTATCATTATCAAGGAGTAAAAGCGGCTGAAAAGAAGTGTTATGGATTGTCAGAATCTTTATTACAAAAAGCTACGTTTTATTGGACAAAAGTTGTTAAAATTGATCCAAATTCGTATATTGAAGCTTGGAATTGGTTAAAAACAACTCGTCGTGTTAAATTCTAATTTTTAATTTGAAACCCGGTAGATTGTTAATCAGATAAAAAAATTGAAAAATATTAAAAAAATTATGGTAGGAAATACAGGTTTTGTAACTCAAATTATTGGTCCTGTTGTTGATGTTGAGTTTCCAGAAGGAGTTTTACCGGCAATTTATAATGCTTTAAACATTACTAATGGAACATCAAAAGAAACAATTGTAGCAGAAGTTCAATACTTAATTGGTGAAAATAAAGCTCGTGCAATTTGTATGACATCAACGGATGGATTAAGACGTGGTGATGCTGCAGTTGATACAGGAACGGCTATTTCAGTTCCTGTAGGTAAAGGCGTTCTAGGTCGTATCTTTAACGTTTTAGGTGAGCCAGTTGATGAAGCTGGAGCATGTACGACAACCGAAACAAGTTTTATTCACCGTCCTGCTCCAGAATTTGTTGAATTAGAAACAAAACCAGCTATTTTTGAAACTGGGATTAAGGTTGTTGATTTATTAGCACCGTACCGTCGTGGTGGAAAAATTGGTTTATTTGGAGGAGCTGGTGTAGGAAAAACAGTTTTAATTATGGAATTAATTAATAATATTGCCAAAGAACATGGTGGTGTATCTGTATTTGCTGGAGTAGGAGAACGTACGCGTGAAGGAAATGATCTTTACGAAGAAATGAAAGAGTCTAAGGTTATTGACGCTGCGAATTTTGAAAATTCAAAAGTAGCATTAGTATATGGTCAAATGAATGAACCACCTGGAGCGCGAATGCGTGTAGCTTTAACAGCATTAACAATGGCTGAATACTTCCGTGATACAAATAAACAAGACGTTTTATTATTTGTTGATAATATTTTCCGTTTCGTACAAGCTGGTTCTGAAGTTTCAACTTTACTAGGAAGAATGCCATCAGCAGTAGGTTACCAACCAACTCTTTCAACAGAAGTTGGTGAATTACAGGAACGTATTACGTCAACTCGTGAAGGGTCTATTACATCTATCCAAGCGGTTTATGTACCAGCAGATGATTTAACAGATCCAGCACCATCTACGGTTTTCCGTCATCTAGATGCAACAACTGTATTATCCCGTCAATTAGCTGCAAAAGGAATTTACCCTGCAGTAGATCCTTTAGATTCAACATCAACAATGTTACAACCAAATATTGTTTCAAAAGCCCATTTTACTGCGGCACAACAAGTAAAACAAACTTTACAAAAATACAAAGAATTACAAGAAATTATTGCAATTTTAGGTATTGATGAATTATCTGAAGAAGATAGATTAGTTGTAGGTCGTGCAAGACGTATTGAGCGTTTCTTATCACAACCATTCTTCGTTGCTGAAGTATTTACAGGATTATCTGGTAAATATGTATCTTTAAATGATAGTATTAATGGTTTCTCACGCATTTTAGAAGGGGAATTCGATGAATTACCGGAACAAGCTTTCTACTTAGTAGGTGGTATTGAAGACGTTATTGAGAAGGCAGCAACATTAGCATAAGATATTTTTTTTTATTATGTGTTATAAATTAAGTAAGAAATATTATTTTCTTACTTAATTTGTAAGGGGTTTTTTGGATTTGACATAATTATTTTATTAATTATGGACGTGGGTTCAACTCCCACAGACTCCAAAATTGCACTCGTGGCCGAGTGGTTGAAGGCACTGGACTCATAATCCATTTTCGTAAGAACATCACTGGTTCGAACCCAGTCGGGTGCATTTTTTATAATTTTCTCTTTAATCTTGCAGCTTTACCGCTTAATTTACGAATATAATATAATTTTGCTTGACGAACTTTAGATGCTTGTTTTTTAATAATTGAGGTAATTTTTGGAGAATTTAACACAAATGTTTGTTCCACACCAATACCTTGTACATTACGGCGAATTTTAAAAGTTTTTCGAATACCACGATTTTGCATCGCAATAACTAATCCTTCATAAAATTGTGTTCTTTCTTTATCACCTTCCGTAATTGAATATCCAAGACGAATAATGTCTCCAATTTCAATGGTTGTATCGAAAGTAGGATTTTCTTTTTTTTGTTTATCTTCTATAACTTTTAATAATGCAATAGAGGGTTTTTTCATATTTACTTGCATAATTTAATTTGTATTCATAAAATCTTATGTAATGTTTAAAATTTCTTTTAATTTTTATAAAAGTAACTCATTCATAATATAGGATATGATAGTATATATTCAAAATTAAATAAAGAGTCAATTTTCAACATTTAAGGATTTTTATTTTTTATTGAGAAATTTATCCTTACAAAACCAAAAATTATTTATAATTCTTATATTTTTATGTTACTAACAAAAGAAGAAAAAATTAAAAACGAAAAGTTTCGTCGAGATCAAGCTTATAGTTGGTTAAACTATGTAATTTCAAGAATTACTTATTTTGATTTTTTTTCAAAAGATACATTTGAAATGGCTTTAAATTCGAAGTATTTTGCACAAATTTGTAATCGAACTGATGTCACAAGTGAATTACTCTTATTAAGTTTATTTGAAACAGATAGTGAATTAACTCGAGTATTAAGATCATTTAAAATTTCAAAACGAAAAGTGACTAGACTTGTTTCTAAAACTAATTTGAAATACGAACAAAAAAATAATTTTTTTGAAAGACACACGCGAAACTTCAAAAATTTTTTTGTAAAATATGAAGAAAACTTAAATAAAGATATAATTTTTTCTCAAGAAGTACATCAAATTTTTCAAAAAAGTTCTGAACTAGCTTTAAAACGATTTAAAACACCTGTTATCTCGGCAAGTATTTTATTTTTAACAATTTTAGACGATGAAACATTATCTGCTTGCAAAATTTTAAAACGTTGTTTAAAGAATCCAAGTGATTGGCCTGTTTTAAAATATCAGATTTTAAAAAGTATTCATTTACAAGAATCAACAATCTTAGAAGAAGTTGTAAAAAATCAGCACTATTTTGCATATTTACTAAAAACTCAATTATCGGAAAAACAATATAAAACTTTAATTCAAAAAGATATGTTACCTGCAGCAATTGAATATTTCCGTAATATTTTAGTTGAAGAAATTCTTGAATTTGATAAATTTGCATATTTTGAAAAGGAAACTGCGCAATCAATGGCCTTAGTTAATAATCGACCATACTTAACTATAAAAGAAAAGAATTTATAGTATAATCTAAATTTAATAGGCGGGTGTAGCCAAGCGGTTACGGCACTGGTTTGTGGTTCCAGCATTCGCGGGTTCAAGTCCCGTCATTCGCCCTTAATTCTTGATTATTTTTTGACTAAATGACATTTGATTGTTATCTTCTCCATATAATTTATAAAATTACAATAAAAATTAAGAAAAGATGGCTACATATAGAGGCCCACGAATTAGAATTATTCGACGTTTAGGTTTATTACCGGGGTTAACACGAAAAAATACAAAAAATCGAACAAAAACTCCTGGTCAACATGGTAGAATCGTGTTTACAAGAACGAAACGTTCTTCTTTATCTGATGATTACAAAGAAAGACTTTTTGAAAAACAAAATCTACGTTTTAATTACGGTGTAAGTGAAAAACAATTAGTTGCTTATTTTAAAGAAGCTAAAAGAAAACAAGGATCGACTGGTACTGGATTATTAGAGTTATTAGAATCAAGATTAGATTGTGTAATTTATCGATTAGGTTTTGCCGCAACAATTCCAGCAGCACGTCAAATTGTGAATCATGGACATATTGTTGTAAATAGTAAACTAGTTAGTATTCCAAGCTTTGTTTGTCATCCTGGTGATGTTATTACAATACGTCAAAAAGAACATTCAAAAAATTTAATTAGCTCTAATTTAGAAAATCAACAAGAAAAGCGTAAGTTAATTGAACGTCGTATGAAGCGTGTCAATCTAACCAAAGCACGTTTTCAGAGTTTATTACCGAAACATTTAGAAATTGATACAGAAAGTTTAACTGCAAAATATCTGGCGGCTGTAAAACGTAAAGATGTTTTAGTTCGTGTAAATGAATTAAAAGTTGTTGAATATTATTCTCGTTAATTTTCTATTTGGGATTTGAAGATACATTTGCACATAACTATAATACTAGATAGACAAGACAGTTTGAGATTGATAGTACATTTTTTTTATTATTGATAACTTATAGAGGATTACTAATACCATTTTAGTTTTTCATAATGAACTTATAAATTTACACAACATAAAATAAACAATATGAGTGATGCAACAGAAAGATCGCGTATTAAGTCGGAACGTTACGAATCAGGTGTAATTCCATACAAAAAAATGGGTTACTGGGATGCTGACTACACAATTAAAGAGACAGACATCTTATGTTTATTCCGTATTTCACCTCAACCAGGTGTAGATCCAATTGAAGCTGCTGCAGCAGTTGCTGGTGAATCTTCAACAGCTACTTGGACAGTTGTATGGACTGACTTATTAACAGCATGTGATGTTTACCGTGCTAAGGCTTACTTCGTAGAAGAAGTTCCAAACAACGCTGAAGAATTCTTCGCTTTCATCGCATATGAATGTGACTTATTCGAAGAAGGTTCAATTGCTAACTTAACAGCATCTATCATTGGTAACGTATTCGGATTTAAAGCTGTTAAAGCTTTACGTTTAGAAGATATGCGTCTTCCTTACGCTTACTTAAAGACATTCATCGGACCTGCTGCTGGTGTAATTGTAGAACGTGAAAGACTTGATGTATTTGGACGTCCTCTATTAGGTGCTACTGTTAAGCCTAAGTTAGGTTTATCTGGTAAGAACTACGGACGTGTAGTATATGAAGGTTTAAAAGGTGGTTTAGACTTCTTAAAAGATGACGAAAACATTAACTCTCAACCATTCATGAGATGGCGTGAAAGATTCTTATACGTAATGGAAGGTGTAAACAAGGCTGCTGCTCGTAGTGGTTCAGTTAAAGGTTCTTACTTAAACGTTACAGCTGCTACTATGGAAGAAATGTATGCTCGTGCAGAATTTGCTAAGCAAGTTGGTTCTGTAATCATCATGATTGACTTAGTAATTGGTTACACAGCTATCCAATCTATCTGTATTTGGGGACGTTCAAATGACATGATTGTTCATTTACATCGTGCTGGTCATTCAACTTACACTCGTCAAAAGAGTCATGGTGTTAACTTCCGTGTAATCTGTAAGTGGATGCGTATGTCTGGTGTTGACCATATTCATGCTGGTACAGTTGTAGGTAAGTTAGAAGGAGATCCTAACACAGTTAAAGGTTTCTACGATACTTTATTATTAACTAACTTAGTTGAAAACCGTCAAACAGGTATCTTCTTCGATATGGATTGGGCTTCTTTACGTAAGTGTTTACCAGTAGCTTCTGGTGGTATTCATTGTGGACAAATGCACCAATTAACTCACTTATTAGGTGAAGACGTAGTATTACAATTTGGTGGTGGTACAATTGGACATCCAGATGGTATCCAAGCTGGTGCTACAGCTAACCGTGTTGCTTTAGAAAGTATGGTATTAGCTAAGAACGAAGGTATTGACTACTTAGCTACAGGTCCTGACATCTTAAAGACTGCTTCTAAGGACTGTCGTCCATTAGCTGTTGCTTTAGACTTATGGAAAGCTATTACTTTCGATTACGCTTCTACAGATACATTAGACTACGAAGCTACTCCAAGCGCTTCTGCTTCTTAATTTCTAAATTGTAGAACTAAATAATTTAATTTCGGTACTTTTTTTTAATATTTAAACTTAAATAATCAACAAATATTATGGCAAGAATTACACAAGGATGTTTCTCTTTATTACCTGACTTAACTGATGCACAAATCAAGTCGCAAATCGAATACTGTGTTAAGAGCGGTTTTGCGGTTTCAATCGAATGGACTGATGATCCACATCCACGTAACTGTTACTGGGAAATGTGGGGATTACCTTTATTTGACGTAGCTGATTCAGCTACTATCATGTACGAAATTCAAGAAGCTCGTAAAGCGTACCCGAGTGCGTACCTTAAGATTAACGCATTCAATAACGCACGTGGTGTTGAAAGTACTGCGGTATCTTTCATTATCCAACGTCCAAGCTATGAGCCAGGATTCTACTTAGTTCGTCAAGAACAAAGTGGTCGTCACATTGCATATACTATTCAAAGTTATGCTGTACAAGCTGCTGGTGAAGGTTCTCGTTACTAATATTTAAAATGTAAATCAAACTACTATTTAAAATAGTAGTTTGATTTATTTTTTATTCCCTTTTTATTTTCTTTCTTCAATAATAAAATATTAATTATAAATATAAAATTAACAATATGTGTGAAACAATCTCAGCTGGACCAACAATTAATTTAAAAGATTTAGTTATTAATCAATCAGATTTAATTGATATTCGCGACTGTTACGAAAAAACTGGAATCGAAACAATTCTAGGAACAATGGATAATGAACTTGTAGGATTAGATAATGTTAAAACACGTGTTCGTGAAATTTCATCTGTTTTACTTTTTGATCGTATTCGTGAACTACAAGAAATGTCAACATTAAGTTCAAGTTTACATATGTCATTTACGGGTCGTCCGGGTACAGGGAAGACATCTGTTGCTACAAAACTTGGTTTAGTGTTAAGAAATTTAGGTTATTTATCAAAGGGACATATTACTAACGTAACACGTGAAGATATGGTTGGGCAATATGTAGGCCATACAGCACCAAAGACAAAGGAATGTTTAAATGCTGCACGTGGTGGTATTTTATTTATTGATGAAGCACATCATTTATATAAACCAGATAATGAACGTGACTATGGATCAGAAGCTGTAGAATTATTATTACAAATTATGGAAAATCAACGTGATGATTTAATCTTTATCTTTTCAGGAGCAAAGGCAAAGATTGATAACTTCTATAATTCAAATCCTGGAGTTTCTTCTCGTATTGGTAATCATGTAGATTTTGTGGATTACAATGTAGATGAATTAGAAGCTATTACTAAATTTTTAATCAACAATGAAAATCGTTACAAATTTACGGATAAAACTGTTGAAATTTTACGTTTCTATATTGAACAGTTAATTACATTCCCAACATTCTCGAATGTTCGAACAATTAAAATTTTCTTAAATCAATTACTTTCATACCAAGCAATTCGTGTTGAAGAACAATTAAGTTCACAAGGATCACTTAAATATGATGACTTAGTAACAATTAAACCAGAAGATTTTATGTCATTTAATGCAAATGATTTTATCAATATTATTGGTAGTGAAGATGTTAAGCTATATGCTTAACATTTTAATTTAAAAGTTTATTTTTAACCGTAGGTGAATCTAGAATAAGATTCACCATTAAAATTTTATTTATAAAATAAAATCAAAAACAAATATATGCAATTTCTTTTAGCTACACCAGAATACAACAACGTTCAATCAAATACTACTAAAGTAAGAGTTCATTTACGAAGTGGTGTTGCTGAAATTTTAGAACAGCATCAAGATTTAATGGGAAAAGTAGACAATAATATTGTTGAAGTTGAAACTAATTTTGAAAATAAAATTGAAAAACTTTGGTTCGTTTTACAAGATGCTGTTTTTATTGTTTCAAATGAACAAAAAGAAGAAGCTGGCGAAACAGGTGTATACATTTATGCTAAACGTGTACAAGAGATTTCGAAAGATTTAACTTTAGAAACAATTACTAAGCAATATGAGGAAAAAGTTGAAGCATTTGAATTGGAAAAACAACAATTAGCAGAACAAAACATTGATCCTTTAAATCAAAGTTTAAATGCTAAATTATTTGTTTTAAAAGAAGATGTAAATTTTCTTAAGAAAGTTGTGTCAGTAGTTAAAGAATTTAAATTATAAAACATAAAATATGTTAAATCTGGATGAAACGTTAGCAATAAATTTATCTTATGTAAATCAACGTGATTTATATTTAAAAGGGTTTGTTTACTCTTTAGGGATTGTCGTTTTTATAGATATTGTAAGAAATCAAGTTTCTGAAATTAATTTATTGCAATTAGTTCCAGGCTTTTATTTAGTTTTATTATTTATTTCTTTTCTCCTATTACTTTTCTTTTCTGATTCGTTTATCAAAATACCATTTACTTTTGATAATAATAAATCGCTGGGAACAAAAACCATTAATAGATTAGAAACTATTATTGCTTTAAAATTAAGCTACTTTTTATTTTTTAGCTCAGTTTTTGTAAGTTTAAATACAATTATTCCTTTAGGTTTAGACGCATTTTATTCTTACGGGGAAAAAACATTAGAAAATCTTTGGTCTTTTGATGAAGTTTTAAATTTAGAAACGATATTGTTGACGGTATTACTTACTTTATCACAAATACCAATTTTATCTTTAAATACTTTACGTAATGAGCAAGATATGAATGTTTTACCTCAGTATTGGAAACCATTAAGTTTATTTATTTTTTTAGCAGCTGGTTTTATTACGCCAACAATTGATGGTTATACACAATTAAGTTTTGCGGCCTCTGCTGTGTCGTTATATATTTTTGTTATTAATGTTTTACAAAAACGGATAAATATTAAATTTAACAGTGTGTCGATTTTAGGATAAATGTAAAACTTACTGCAATTATTTTTTCTAGTTTTGAGTTTACTAACTTTTACTTTACACTTACATTGAAACATGATCAAGAATTTTAATTTTACAAAAATTTCGCTAACATTTTTAACATTCTTTTCGAGTGTTATATTCTTTGCGCCTAAAGAAACATTAGCGTTTCCAATTTATGCTCAACAAGCATATCAAAATCCAAGAGAAGCAAACGGTCGAATTGTTTGTGCAAATTGTCACTTAGCTCAAAAACCAACAATCTTTGAAGCACCTAGTGCTGTTTTACCTGATAGCGTCTTTGAAACTGTAGTTCAAATTCCTTACGATACTAGTAAGAAACAAATATTAGGCAACGGTCAACGTGGTGGCTTAAATGTAGGGGCAGTTGTTATGTTACCTGATGGATTTAAAATAGCACCAAAAGCAAAAATGGATGCTGAGTTAAAAGCAAAAATGAAAGGTATCTATATTACGCCTTATAGTCCAACACAAGAAAATATCTTAGTAGTAGGACCTATTGATGGACAAAAGTATCAAGATATTACATTCCCGCTTTTATCACCTAATCCAGAAACGGATAAAAAGACCTTTTACGTTAAATATCCTATTTATGTTGGTGCTAACCGTGGACGTGGTCAAGTATACCCAACAGGTGAAAAGACAAATAATAATGTATTTACAGCTGTATCTAGCGGTAAGATTCAAACAATTAAATTAATTAATGATAAAGATTTTGAAATTTCAATTGTGAATTCATCAGGAGATGTAAAAACACAAACAGTTCCAAAAGATTTAGCTTTAATAGTTAAAGAAAATCAATTAATTACTCAAGATCAAGCTGTTACTGAAAATCCCAATGTAGGTGGATTTGGTCAAGCTGAAACTGAAATCGTTTTACAAGACCCAGCACGTATTTATGGATATTTAGCTTTTGTTGTTTCAATTATTGTTGCACAAACAATGTTTGTAATCAAGAAAAAGCAATTTGAAAAAGTTCAAATCGCTGAAGCTGACTTTTAAATTTTTCAAAAATAAGTATTAACTTGATTAGTTAATACTTATTTTTTTTAATTATTTTCAATTTTAAAAATTTTAACATAACAGAGTTTGATAATCTTTAATAGTATTTCATAATATGAAAAGAACATTGGCAGTTCGAGTTTACAATGAATCTGGTGTCTTAACACGAGTTGCATCAGTATTTTCAAGTCGAGGTTATAACATTGATAGTATTGCCGTTGGTAGTACTGAAACATATGGTGTTTCAAGGATTATTATTATTTTACCTGCAAATGCACAAAAAATTGAACAAGTTACGAAACAATTAAATAAATTAATTCAAGTTATAGAAGTTAATGACATTACAGAACGTGCATGTGTTGAACGTGAATTAATGTTAATTAAAGTAAAAATAATTAAAGAAAATCGTTCAGAAATTTTAGAATTAGCTAAAATTTTTCGAGCAAAAGTTGTTGACATATCATTAAATTCAGTAACGTTTGAAATTGCGGGAGATGCAGGGAAAATTATTACTTTTCAACAACTTTTAGAAAATTTTGAAGTACTTGAAATAGTAAGAAGTGGTAAAATAGCTTTAGAACGCGATTTAGGATTAAATACAGAAATTTTAAAAAAGATTTAAATTGGGGTCGGAGGGACTTGAACCCTCACGACTAATATAGTCAACAGATTTTAAGTCTGTTGTGTCTACCATTCCACCACGACCCCTTATATTTGAAGACGGTACCCAGATTTGAACTGGGGAATGAAGGATTTGCAATCCAAAGCCTTACCACTTGGCTACACCGTCTTTCGTTGTATATATATTTATAATATCCTATTAATAAGAAAAAATCAATATTTATAAAAATACTTGTCTTAATATTTTTTACTATAATATTTATTTAACTATTCATTAAAAACTTAATTTTAATGTTAGTTAAAATCTTTTTTAAATACGAACTTAATTTACTTGATAATATTTTATGGTAACTACTACTCCAAAAAAGGTAACTGAAACAAAAACAGCGGCCAAAGAGACATTATTAACTCCTCGTTTTTATACAACAGACTTTAAGGAAATGTCACAATTAGATATTTCTTCTAATTTAGAAGAAGTTGAAGCAATTGTAGAAGAATTTCGAATTGATTACAATCGTGATCATTTTATTCGTGACAAGGAATTTACAGCTAGTTGGGATACATTCGATGAAGAAACTCGTCAAATTTTTATTGAATTTTTAGAACGTTCGTGCACAGCAGAATTTTCAGGATTTTTACTTTACAAAGAAATTTCAAGAAACTTAAAAAAGCAAAATCCTTTATTAGCAGAAGGGTTTTCGTTCATGTCTCGTGATGAAGCAAGACATGCTGGTTTTTTAAATAAAGCCATGAGCGATTTTAATGTTTCATTAGATTTAGGCTTTCTAACAAAGACTCGTAAGTATACATTTTTTGCTCCGAAATTTATTTTTTATGCCACTTATTTATCAGAAAAAATTGGTTATTGGCGTTATATTACAATTTATCGTCATTTAGAAAAAAATCCAAACTATCGCGTATATCCTATTTTCCGTTTCTTTGAAAGTTGGTGTCAAGATGAAAATAGACATGGTGACTTTTTTGCGGCTATCATGAAATCTCAAACTTCGTTATTAAATACATTTGAATCAAAATTATGGTCAAAGTTTTTTTTACTTTCGGTTTTTGTAACAATGTACTTAAATGACTTACAACGTTCAGATTTTTATTCAACGATTGGATTAGATTCTAAGCAATTTGATTTACATGTTATTCGAAAGACAAATCAAAGTGCAGGTACTTTATTCCCGGTTATCTTAGATTGCGAACATCCTCAATTTATTCCATTATTAGACAAATGTGCTGAAGCAAATCAACAATTAATTGATCTTGAAAAAGAAAGTCAAAGTTTTTTCAGTAAATTACCTGCTTATGTGTTAATGGCAACTAGCTTATTAAAGTTATATTTTTTACCGACAATTGAAACAAAATATATTTGGACGGAAAAAGTTTAAAACTTTACTAATTATTCAATAAACATTACAATGAAGTTAAGGGATATCTTAAAAATATTGATTAAAAATGAAATTAAAAACAAATAAAGCAGCAGCTAAAAGAATTAAAGCTAAGAAAAATTTGTTAGTCCGTAAAAAAGCGTATAAAAGACATCTTTTACGACGAAAGACTACAAAACAATTACGTCGTTTATCTGGACCTAGTCAAATCCATTCCACGGATATGTATGCTTTTTCAAGAATGTTGCCTTATGTATAAAGAATTTAATTTTTAGATTCAGGTTTTATTTAAAGAAAAAAGTTAAAAAATATGGTTAGAATTAAAAGAGGGAATGTTGCGGTAAAAAGACGCAAGAAAAATTTAAAATTAGCAAAGGGATTTGTTGGTTCACATTCGAAACTAGCGACTCTTGCTTCTGAGCAAGTCGTTCAAGGATTGAATTGTGCATATGTAGGAAGACGTTTAAAAAAGAGAAACTTTCGTCGTATTTGGATTTATAGAATTAATGCGGCAGCACGTGTAAGACAAAACATGTATTCGAAATTTATTGGATGCTTAAGAAACTTAGATATTTTTTTAGATCGTAAGACTTTAGCTACTTTAGCGTTTACAGATTTAGCTTCTTTCAATTTAATTGAAAGAGAATCACGCCAGTCAACAATTTTTCAAAATAAATAGTTTCGAGAGAGAATTGACTTTTTATAAGGTTCACGTTACTATACTTAGTAATGGAACTTTATAAACAGCTGGTATAGCTCAATTGGTAGAGCGTCTGACTTGTAATCAGAAGGTTAAGAGTTCAATTCTCTTTACTAGCTTTTCGATTTATTTGATTTTTATAGAATAAAATGTCATTATAATAGTTAAGTAGAAACAGAATATTTTTAATAATATTCATGAATATAATTTAGAACCGTTAAAAATTCTATGGAAACAATTTTACTTGGTAAATTGCCAGGAGCTTTTGCTATTTTTGGTCCCCTTGTCGATATTATGCCAGCAATCCCAGTTTTATTTTTATTACTAGCTTTTGTTTGGCAAGCAAGTGTTGGATTTAGATAATCTATTTATATTAAGTGTTTAATAAAAAATAATTAAAATTTTATAATGGTAGAACCACTTTTATCTGGAATCGTATTAGGTTTTATGGCTGTTGCTCTTGCAGGTCTTTTTGTTGCTGCATATCTACAGTTTAAGCGTGGAAATGAATTAGCTTTCTAATTCAAAAAAAAGCAAGTGGTAATTTAATAATTACCAACTTGCTTTTGTTACTCCTGGTAATAAACAGTCATGCGACATTTCTCTTACAGCATTTCGACATAAACCGAAATAACGTAGGTATCCATGTGGACGTCCTGTTTTCCAGCAGCGATTACGAACTCTAACTTTAGAACTATTTCTAGGTAGTTTTTGAATCTTTTCGTTCAATTCGAAAATTTCATCTAGAGATTCAGCATTTTTTAATTGATTTAATATTTCCTTACGCTTTGTTGCATATTTTAAAACTAAATTTTTTCGTTTTAACTCACGCTGTAGCATACTTTTTTTAGCCATAATATTTTTATAAAAAAGAGTTCTATAAAAATATTATAACATAATTAAAAATATTTAACCAAATTTACCTAGTGTGGAAGCAATAACAAATGGTGCATATGTAAATATATAACCAATCGTAAAGTGTGCTAAACCGACTAGACGTGCTTGAACAATTGATAATGCAACTGGCTTATCTTTCCAACGAACTAAATTCGCAAGAGGAGTACGCTCATGTGCCCAAACAATTGTTTCAATAAGTTCTTGCCAATAACCACGCCAAGAAATTAAGAACATAAATCCCGTTGCCCAAACAAGATGTCCGAATAAAAACATCCAAGCCCATACAGATAAATTATTCATACCTAATGGATTATAACCATTAATTAATGGTGATGAATTTAACCATAAATAGTCTCTTAGCCAACCCATGATGTAATTAGAAGATTCATCAAATTGTGCTGGATTTCCTAACCATAATGTAATGTGTTTCCAATGCCAGTAGAATGTCGTCCATCCGATTGTGTTTAACATCCAGAACATTGCTAGATAAAACGCATCCCAAGCTGAAATATCACATGTTCCACCACGTCCTGGTCCATCACAAGGGAAACTATAACCAAAATCTTTTTTATCAGGCATTAATTTCGAACCACGAGCATCTAAAGCTCCTTTAACTAAAATTAAAGTTGTAGTGTGTAAACCTAAAGCAATTGCATGGTGTACTAAGAAATCACCTGGACCAATTGTTAAGAATAAAGAATTCTTATTATTATTAATTGCTTCTAACCAATTTGGTAACCATAATTTACTACTAGCTACACTAGCGGGACTTGCTGTTGATGATAATAATGTATCAAAGCCGTAAAGAGTCTTACCTGATGCAGCTTGAATCCATTGTGCAAAAACTGGTTCAACTAAGATTTGTTTTTCCGGTTGCCCAAAAGCAACAACAACATCATTATGAACATATAACCCTAACGTATGGAATCCTAAGAATAACGATACCCAACTTAAATGAGAAATAATCGCTTCTTTATGGTCTAACATTCGAGCTAATACATTGTTCTTGTTTACTTCAGGATCATAATCACGTACAAAGAAAATTGCACCATGAGCAAAAGCTCCAACCATTAAAAATCCTGCAATATATTGATGATGTGTGTATAATGCAGCTTCAGTTGCATAATCACGTGATAAAAATGCATATGGATTTAAAGCATAAATATGTTGAGCAGCTAAAGAAGTAGCAACACCTAAAGAAGCTAATGCAAGTCCTAATTGCATGTGTAATGAATTTGTAATAGTTTCGTATAAACCAATATGTCCATTACCTAAACGCCCTCCAGGAGGACGATGAGCTTCTAAAATTTCTTTCATACTGTGTCCAATACCGAAATTAGTACGGTACATATGACCTGCTACAATAAATACAACAGCAATCGCTAATTGGTGATGTGCAATATCTGTTAACCAAAGAGATTGAGTTTGTGGGTTAAAACCACCAACGAATGTAAGGATTGCAGTACCCGCACCTTCACTTGTA
>Ga0115564_10001328_pt1 | contig 22813 bp, 18 predicted proteins | sample COGITO_mtgs_1105_7_FD_88680 | JGI IMG/M metagenome (GOLD analysis project Ga0115564, IMG submission 88680) | Pelagic marine microbial communities from North Sea - COGITO_mtgs_110523 | ecosystem: Environmental > Aquatic > Marine > Epipelagic | place: Germany:Helgoland, sampling site Kabeltonne...
CACGTCGTCGGTCGGCACGGACCACTCTTCGGTGAACGACGAGATGTTGGCGTGCACGACCAGGAGTTCTAACACGCCGGGCCGAGGGATCGGCAGGTCGTACGAGCCCAGGCTGGTGCGGGCCAGCTGACCTGCCATGGAACCCGAGGTCATCGACAACATCATCGGCGCGAGCATCTTCATGATCTGAGCCATGAAGTCACCACTGAACATACCGCCAGGAAGACCGGGGATATCGGCATCACTCGGCAGCAGATCTTCACCCATACCCGACATTGATTGGCTCATAGTCTCGGCCATGGTCTGAAGCATGGGCCGGTAGGCCTCGAGCGTGGCCAGAGCCCACTCGTGACGGGTCGCGGGTCGGATCTGTGGGGGAGTGCCGTCGCCCACGGTCATACCAGTGGCGGTAGAGACATGAAGCTCCGCGACCCGGGCAAGTTGTTCGAACGCGATGCGATCGCCCGGGTCAACATTGCTCTCGGACTCGCCCCCGGTGGCTACCGAAGCCGCGATCTGTTTGGCCTGTGCCCAGGGATCGCCTCCGCCGCCAAACATGTTTGCCATGTTGGAGAAATCGCCGAAGAACGGCATATCGCCAAACGGGTTCCCGTCATTGCCGCTGTCATCACTCATCACAATGAGCGTAGGCTCGACCTTCAACTATCAGTCGTCGCCCCGCAGGTGATTGCCGCAAACAGAAGGGATATCCGTGCGAATCGTTGTCACCGGAGTTGCAGGGGCAGTTGGATCGCGCGTTGCGAAAGCTCTGGCTGTATCAGATTATTTTTCGGTCGTTGGCGTTGACCGGGTTGGCACAGCCACCGAAGGACTCGTAGGACACCACCTGGGTGATCTTCGTGCGCTGGATCTCGACGAGATCCTCGAGGGAGCCGACATTTTGGTCAACCTGGCCTCGGCCTATGGGCGCAACGAGTTCGTTGATGCAGCTCGTCATGACACCCGCGCCGCTCAGCTCACGCTCGATGCTGCGGCTCGTGCCGGCGTAGGTCAGGTCGTGTTGTTGTCCAGCGCCATGGTCTACGGCGCCCGAGCCGAGAACCCGATCCCGCTGACCGAACACGCGCCGGTGCGCCCCAGCGCGCTTGCGTTTGCCGAGAACAAGGCCACGATCGAACGGCTCGGCAACGAGTGGCAGGCTGCTACCGGAGGACTGCTCACAATCGTGCGCCCGAGTACCGCAGTTGCCAGTGGTCGTTCCAGTTGGGTTGCGAAGAGCATGCAACTTGCCGCTGGACTCGGCAGTGATAGCGATCCACCGTTGCAGTTCTTGCATCTCGACGACCTCGCAGCCGCAGTCGAACTACTGGTGCGGACACGGCAAGCCGGGGTGTACAACGTTGCTCCCGACGGTTGGGTCCGAGCCGAGGAAGTTCGTTCACTTTCTGGTCGAGCCCCCCGACTCCCGATCCCGAGTGCAGTTGCTGACGAGATCGTGCGCTTCAGCTGGAACCGAGGCATCGCGGCGACACCGCCGGGCATCATGCAATACGCCACAGAACCATGGGTGGTGTCGAACGATCGTCTTCGGGCCTTGGGGTGGGAGCCGTCGTGGTCAAATGTCGAGGCGTATGTCGACAGCTTCGACCCTCGGCCGTGGGCAATGCTGAACGCCAAACGCCGTCAGCAGATCGCACTCGGCGGAGCGGGCGCAGGCGCGGCTGCGCTCCTGGCGGTTATCCGGGCGTTATCTCACCGCTGGCGTAACTAGCGGGTTACTCCTGCGGGTCCAGCTCGGTGACGGTGGCCAGGATGATGCGGCGGCTCCCATCACGGGTGACCGTGAGTGCGGCATCCTCGCCGGGCTCGGCGTGCTGCAGCTGGCGATGAAGCGACGCCGCATCGACAATCGGATCACCGTCGAATGAGTCGATCAAGTCGCCGGTTCGCAGTCCAGCCTGAGCTGCGGGAGACCCCTCGGCGACAGAGGTGACAACGACCATGTCCTTGGCGGCTTCGCGGCTCACGACCAACCCGAGCCAGTTGTGTGCGGCACGACTCGAAGTGATTAAGTCGACGGTGACCTGTTCGAGCATCCAAGCCCGGGCGCCGTGGCGGTTCGTTCCGTTGCCGATGATCATGGCGATGACAGCGCCGGTGTCGTCGATAATTGCGGAACCAGGGACGGCGGCTGACTGTTCGACTTCGAGCAACGGTGACGTGACACTGATGACTTCGCCGATAGCGATCGAGTCATGATCGTGGTCGAGCGCAAGTGCGTATTGGCCGTCTCGCAGGTCGGCGCCAACATCGAGTGATACCGAAGGCCAGTCGACGCTTTCGATTTGGATTACCGCGATATCGGAGACCGGGTCGGTCGCAACAAGATGGGCCTTCCACCGTTGGCCGTCTTCGGTCCAGGCCAAGACGTACTCGGCGCTGTCGATCAGACCAGCGCTGGTGACGATGTGGCCGTTGTCGGTCACGAACATGCCGCTGCCTTCGCGCATGCCTGCCGAGGTCACGGCAGTGATTCGTGGCAGCGAGGCTGCGACCTGGTCATGGACCCGGGCGGTCAGTAGCGCTTCGCCCTGGCTTGAGCCTTCGGCCGTGAACTCGGTGACTACTGGTTCTTGGCGTTCAGTACTGAGTGGGTTACCTGGATTACTGAGTGGGTTACCTGGATTGAGGGCGACCATGAGCGGAGCAGCGTTACTGGTCTCCACGGTCGGGGAGTTGCGCTGGCTCGAGACGATACCAATCGTGAGCGCAGCGGCTCCGACGACAACAAGACCAGCAGCAAGCTTCAAACCTGCATTGAGTCGTGAACGGGGTGCCGGGTCGGGCAACGATACGACGGGCATCTGCGCTGTTTCCGCGTTGGCGTGTGCAGCCTGCATGGCCGCAATTTCAGATGGATGGCGCCAAAGGCGATCGTCGGGATGAGGGACGGGCCGAAACTCTTCGGGTCCGTCGTCATCATCATCAAGCCCGGTCACGAGAGGCCACACTACTGCCGATAGAGCTCGCCCTCACCGCGCCCCTCATCGAGGTGAACGGCCAACCGGAAGTTGTGGTTGCGGTGCGTTCGTTATGGCGACTCGCTCTGTGGACCCGATCGATGAGGTCGGGTTGTATACGATGATGCAGTGCAGACTCCTACCTCCGGCGATGACTGGGTCGGACTTTCGACGGAACCGTTGCCGGTAACCGAGGCGCTCGACTGGGCGCATCGTCCAGACTGTGGTGCAGTGGTGCTGTTTTCGGGCGTGGCCCGCGACCACAGCAGCGACCGCAGCGGCGTTGACCAGCTTGAGTACGAGGCCTACGAAGCCCAAGTTCAGCCACGTCTTGCCGAACTGGCCGCCGATGCCCGCACCCGATGGCCAGCCGTTGGCCGACTCGTCATGATCCACCGAGTCGGTGAACTCGTCATCGGCGATAGCGCGGTTGTTGTGGTCGCTTCGTCACCGCATCGCCCCGAGGCATTCGCCGCAGCCCGGTTCTGTATCGACGCACTAAAGGCCACAATTCCCATCTGGAAGCGTGAACGATGGGACCAGGGCGAGAGTTGGGGCCTCGAAGCCCAACACATCATCGAAGTGGATGATTTGCGCAATGCGACCATCGCGGCCGATGGTTCCGTTACGCTTCCCGACGCCCCACTAACGGACCATTAAGAACTCATGTCGCCGCTTCTCTTTCTCCTTATCCCACTCGTGATCTTTGTTATTGGTTCATGTGTGCTCTTCGGCGCGAGTCGCTTCAGCGGCGGCGGCTTCAGTAGCCGCAACGCCCCCGCTGATCTACGTGCCGTTGCTCCCATGCTCAAGGGGCAACGCGAAGCTGGTTGGCCCGTTAGCTCCAACCAGCACGCCAGGCGTTAACTCTGGCACGCGACCTTGCGATCGATCTGGGTACGGCCAACACGCTGGTCTACGCCAAAGGAAAAGGCATCGTTCTTAACGAGCCATCCGTCATCGCGCTCAACCAGAACAATGGCGAAGTGTTGGCCATGGGTCACCAAGCATGGGAGATGATTGGGCGCACGCCGCAATACATCGTCGCGGTGCGTCCGTTGCGCAAGGGCGCGATCACCGATTTCGATGTCACCCAGCGGATGATTCGACTGTTGCTCGAACGTGTGGGGGTGAACCGGTTTAACCGGCCCCGGGTGGTCATTTGTGTGCCGTCCGCCATCACTCCGGTCGAACGCCGAGCAGTGATCGAAGCTGCACGCCGTGCTGGCGCAGCCGAAGCTCAACTGATCGAACAACCGCTAGCAGCGGCGATCGGCGCCGACTTACCGATCAACGAGCCAGTCGGTTCGATGGTCGTTGATATCGGCGGTGGCACCAGCGAGTCTGCGTTGTTGTCTATGGGTGGTGTGGTTGCACTCGAAGCGGTTCGAGTGGGATCGTTCGACCTCGATGCCGCCATTCAGCAATACGTCCGTCGCGAACACGGCATCGCCATTGGTGAACGCACGGCCGAAGAAATCAAGATCGTTACCGGCTCCGCTGCCTATACCGATGGCGAAGTCCAGGCTCAGGTCAGGGGCCGCCAGCTCATGACCGGCCTGCCCGAGACCATCGTGTTGAGCCCCGCCGACGTCCGTTCAGCGGTCGAAGAGCCGGTCTCTGCGATCATCGATTCGGTGCTGGCGTGTTTGGCGCAAGCCCCGCCGGAGCTGTCACAGGACCTGCTGGTTACCGGCATTCATCTCGTAGGTGGCGGTTCGCTGCTCCGAGGTTTCCGCGAACGTTTGACCCGCGAGGCCGAAGTGCCGGTGCGTTTCGTCGACGCTCCGCTCGAGTGTGTCGTCCTTGGCGCTGGCCGTTGCATCGAGAGTTACGAAGCGGTCAAGGCCATGTTTATGAACACGGGCCGTTCGAACACCAGACGCCGATAGCGGCAACGTCTCTGCATGTGCGAAAGCCGGGTTAGTCGGCGTAGGCGTCGGGGTCAGGGGGAGCGTCGAGGACTCGGCCGACTTCGAGCAGGTCTTCGGCAGCTTGGCGGACTTGCCAGTCCTTGTCGTTGAGAGCCCGTTGGAGTGCGAGGTCTGCGCGCGGGTCATCGAAGGCAGCGAGTGCAAGTGTCGCCCGCCTGCGGACGGTGACTCGGTCGTTGCACGCGACAAGAACTGCTTCGAGGCCTTTCGGGTCGCCGATGGCACCCAAGGCTGCAGCCGCGGACTCGCGACACAGCGCGTCGTCGTGTGTCGTTGCGATCTGTGAGAGCTGTTCGGTCGGCGCAGTTCCCGAGGGCCACTGCATTTCTCCGCATGCGAAACATGCGACTTCGACGACCGCCGCATCGTCGTCGCCAAGCAAGGCTGCTGGCGAGCTATTCGCGACCTGAACTGCGAGTTCGCCAGCCCGAGATCGCACCCGTGGCGCAGGGTCTGACATCGCGGTGATGATGTGGTCGACAGTGCACGCTCCGAGTCGTTGGAGCGCAGAAAGGGCGGCCTCGCGGACGATCGGCGCAAGGTCAGCCATGTGAGCTTCGACTAGCGCAAGGTTCCCGGTGTGTCCGGCGACGACAACGTTGCGGTGGCGGTTGACGACCTCGAGTTCCGGCGGCGGGGGAGGCGCTGATGTTACGGCCACTACCCGGCCAGGATCTCGAGAAGAAACCGTCCGGACGCGATGATCAGCAGCGTGACGCCCGCGATCGCCATTCCCAGGCCTATGACGATCAATATGAGTATGAGTAGCGATCGAACCCGGATGTACCACGGGGTTCGAGCGTCGTAACCAACCACGGCTCGATGGTCACGAAGCGGGTCGCGGCCGCGGCCCCGGGCTTCGCGACTCGAACGAGGTCCGCCAGCCGGATTCACCCGGGTCGCGGCGTGAAAGAGGAGATTCTGCTGGAATCGTTGACCCGCTGCCGCTCGATGGGTGTTAGCGCGTACCGTTGCCGGGAATGGCAGACGCGGAGCGAGGGTTTGCTGGCACATGGCCAGAAGGATCACGGTGACGGAGACTACGAACACGGGCAACACAACGAGCCTCACCCTACCTGCACGAAACGTTGTGGGCGGGTCGAGCGTTGTCGTACCCGTGTCGGTCGATTCTGCGGGAGTCGACCCTAAGAATTCCCGAGACGTTGTTCTCGTTGTCCAAGGAGCACATCGATGAATCGTCGCCGAGTTGGGCTCGCTGCCGTCGTGGTCGGCGCTGGTGTTGTTGTTTGGCAACAGCTGAAAGTTCGGGTTAACCCAGACGAGGATCTGGCGACCCCGGAGACTCCCAGCACTTTTACCTCGTCGTCAGCTTCCACCGCACCGGTGACCGATGTGTCGCTGGGCGACCCTGAGATCAATGCTGCGGGTTCGACCCTGGGTGACCCTGAGATCGATATGGCTGGTGCACCAACGTCGTTGGGTGACCCGGACATCGATACATCCACGGTGTCGGGTGAAGCCGACGTGGAGCCAGTCAGCACCAGCGTGACCCCAACGATCATTGTGCCAACCATGCCGTCGACAGGCACGGACTCTGCGCCCGAGATCGCCGAGCTGCCCGAGATCGCCGAGCTGCCCGACACTGATGTGCCCGACACTGATTTGATGGCGTTGCTCATGCCGACTGCCGCGAGTGACACGCCATTGAACGCAACGACGGCTTCGCAAACTCCAGCCGAATCAGCGCTGCCAGCGACCAACTCACGGGGCAATGCGGCTGACCGAGATATCACCCAGGACACGGCCAAGATCACCGATGATCCCCGTCATGGCATTGCTGCGCACAAGAAGGCATCATTCCATCGAGCCCACCGCGGATGGGCCATCGCCCTCAGCATCCTGCTCGGTCTCGTCGTAACGGCAATCATTGCCGGTACAGCCATACGTCTCCCGTATTACAGCCTGGAGCCGGGTTCGGTCTACGACACGATCGAACTGGTCGAAGCACCCGGTGACCTGGTGTCGATCCCCACGGGCGAGATCGGGTTCGTCACCGTCGCCCAGACGGCAAACATCTCCCCGTGGCAGTGGCTCAACGCCAAGCTCGACAACAATGTGCGCATCCGCCACGAAGACGACGTGCGGGGCGATCAAACCGCGGATGAGCTCCGAGCGGCTGATGTCCGTCGTATGCAGGTGTCAAAGAATGCGGCGGTCGTTGTTGCGCTCCGCAAACTCGGTTTCGAATTGATCGTGACACCGATCGGCATCGAGGTCGCGCAGGTGTTCGATTGCACCGCCGCCGACGGCACGTTGGGCACGGGCGACATGATTGTTGGCGTCAATGGTGTCGAAGTGCTGAGTGGCGAGGAACTTATTGAGCAGCTCATGGGCCAGTCAATCGGTGACGAGGTCGACCTGCTGATCGAACGAATCGACCCCGACAACCCGACCCAGTCCATGCGCACTGATTCGGTCGCGCTGACACTTGGCTCGGCCGACGCTGCGTGTTTGCCCGACGATGTTCGAGCCGAAGACCCGCATCCCTTTATTGGTATTGGCACACTGCCAATGTTTGATGAAGAGTTTCCCATCGAGATCGACGTGCGCACCGGCAGCGTTAGCGGGCCATCGGCAGGGCTTGCGTTCACCCTCGCGATCATGGATGTGCTGAGCGAAGGTGAGTTGACCAACGGGCTGAGTGTTGTCGCTACCGGCACGATCGACCGTGACGGCAATGTCGGTCCCGTTGGTGGCATCCATCAGAAGACGGTGACTGCAGAACGCTCAGGTGCTGATGTATTCCTTGTGCCGCGATGTTGTGACAACTTCGTAGACCGGGATACAGGCGAACCGCTCGACATGCCGGGCAACTATGAAGAGGCGCTCCTGTACGCCGACGACATCATCGTCATTGGGGTCGACACCCTGGATGATGCGCTGGTTGCATTGGGTGAACTCGGCGGAGACGTTGCTCGGTTCTTACCCCAAGAGACGCCGTAGCCCGGAAATTCCGGTAGTTGAGGTCCCGCCCGGGTCGCCACCCGATCGTGCAAGGTTGCGTGGCGTCGCTCTTTTCGGAACGTCTCAGTTGCAACATTTCGCGCTCGAATCGGTCTTTTTGTGGCCAATATGCCAGTCCCACAGAAAGTTTTATCGACACATGACCGAGTGATTTTGGTTGCACTGATGCTGATGTGGCCCATGTTGCTCAGGTGGTGGGTGTGAAAGATGTCCACCATGGTCGAATCAGGGCCTCAGACAGGAATAGCATCGTGCCGTGGGTGAGCCGTTGCCAGAGCAGGCGCTAGATACCGCTGTCGATCCAGTCGAGATCGTGCAGCAGTCGTTCGATACTGAACGGCGAGGTTTCGACCAGCGCCAAGTCCAGCAGTATTTGCGCGCAGTAGCGGACTCGTTGCAGGACGCACAACAACGCGAAGCTGACATGCGGACCCGTCTGGGTCGAGCGGTGCGCCGGGCCGAGACGGCCGAGCAGGCGCTTCGCGAAGCGCCGTCGCACGACGCCGCAGAACTGAACCGAGAGTTTGGCGAACAGGTTGCATCCGTTCTTGAAGCGGCCCGGGCTACAGGTGAGCAACGTGTCACCGCGGCCGAGAAGTCGGCCGAACAGCTGATGGCGAATGCCAAGGCCAAGGCGACGGCGATACGGGCAGAAGCCGACGCGATCCTCAGCGAACGACGCGACGAGGCTGAGCTTGCCGCTACTGAGATTGTGGCCGAGGGCCGGGCAGAGGCCCAAGAGCTTCGGAACCAGGCGAAGGCCGAGGCCGAGGCCATTTTGGTAGCGGCTGCCAGCCGAGTCGAGCGGGCTCGCGACGAATGTGATGGTCTCATCCTCGAGGCCGAAGAAGCGCGTGCGCAGATTCTTGAAGACATGGAGCGACGTCGTCGTCAGGCTCGGGCCCAAGTCGAGCGGTTGAGGGTCGGACGCGACCGGCTGCTGCGCTCATACGACGTCGTGCGGCGCACACTCGAAGAGACAACGGTCGAACTCAAGTCGTCGCTCAACGAGGCCAAGGTCCGTGGCGACGGCGCCGCCCGCGCTATTGCGGCTGAACCGGCCGCGTCACGTGATCAACTCGAAGCCGAGCTGCGCGACGCCAAAATGATCGGCCGAATCACGATCTCTGACCCCGTTCCCGCCTCGAGTGAGCGTCTGGCTGTCACTGGCCCGGTGCGCTCGACTGCCCTCCCTCGTCCGCTTGACTCGACACAAGAACCCGCGGCAGACGATGGTGCTGCAGCAGCGAAACCACGTCGACCTCGGGTCTCAGAAGCGATGAACAAGGGTGCTCCCGCCAAACCACTGAATAACCCAAAGGCTCCCGCTGTTGCACCAGCGCTGACGGCGTCGACAAATACCGAGGCTCCCCAAGATCCGATCGCCGCCATGATGGCCGCAGCCGAGGCAAAACAGGCTGGCACCGCTGCACCGGTGTCAGCCAACCTCGCAACAGAGTCGGCTGATGCCATCGCGGACGTGGACGCGGACACGATCGACGCTGAACTAGCGGGACTCGAAGACGACAACCTGAACGTCGTTGAACCGTGTGACGAGATCGAAGAAGTTGTCGCCGTGCCCGTTAGTAGCGATGTCGAACAGGATCCGGCTGCACCCGGGCTGTTCGCCTCGTTGCGTGCTCAGCGGCCGAGTAAGAAGAAGGCCGCAACGACGAAAGTTGCGGCCCCAACCCTGACGCCGGCAAAACATGCGGCACTCGAAGAAGAAACCGCACCCGAGGAAGAAGTCGTGGCGGCAACGGGCAAGATCGCTGGACCAACCCCGTCGGCAGCCGCGCCACAGGAAGCCAAGGTCGTCGACGCAGCGCCGGATCCGGCTGCGACTGATGATGGTCACGACAACGCCGAAGCGACATCGGGGCATCTCATCCCCGGTATCGAGGCCCAACGCGACGCAGTGATCGCCGATGCCGCCAAACAGCTTGAAAAGCGGCTCAAGCGGGCACTAGCCGACGAACAGAACGATTTACTTGCTGGTATCCGTGCCGCAAAGAAGAACCTGGCGCTCACCGCCATTGTTGGCGATATCGATACCCACCTCAACCGGTATGTCGTAGCCATACACGAGGTTGCGGTGCTGACCTACGGGGCCGGCGCAGCGCTTATCGATGCCGAAGCAGCCCAAGGCAACCTGCCTGCTGGTGCAGTCGAGGAATTGCTCGAGTCCGCTGTGGTGTCGCCGATCCGGCAGCGACTTGAGTCGCTCGACGACCTCAAGGTCGACGCTGCAGACCTGCATATGGACCCGGTTCGGGCCTTCTACCGTCAACGCAAAACCGATCACTTGGGTGATGCTGCATCCCGGCTGGCAAACCTGCTGTGTGTGGCTGGGGTGTGCGATGCGCTGCCTCGCGAAGCAGCATTGCCATGGGCGATAGCCACGAAATAACCGAGGCGACCTGAGAACCGCTCAGGCGTCAAGGTAAGCTCACGTCGAATGCGGCCTGAATCAGCAATGCCGCGACCGAGAAGGTCGCCTTCACCCATCAGTGGTAAAGCGCGGGGTCTTTTGGCCTTCATAGTCGTTGGACTATTCGCTCTGTTGTTGTCGGTGCGCGGCATCGCGAACTTCGTAACCGACTACTTGTGGTTCGACGCCATTGGTTACAGCGATGTATGGGGCCAAGTGTTGGCGTCCAAGATCATTCTTGCGGTGATCTTCATTTCCTTGTTCTCCGTGTTGTGTTGGACGAACCTGTGGCTCGCTGACCGTTTGGCGCCGCAGTACCGCGAAGCCAGCCCCGAAGAAGAAGCGGTTATGCGCTTCCGAGAAGTCATCGGGTCACGGTGGGGGCTCGTCCGATTCGCCGTCACCGGACTCTTCGCGATCAGTATCGGCGCTGGCGCGGCCTCACAATGGCGCAACTGGCTGCTGTTCACCAACAGCGTCGACTTCGGCCAGAACGACCCACAGTTCGGCAAAGACATCAGCTTCTACGTCTTCCGCATGCCGTTTCTGAACTTTCTGGCCAGCTGGATGTTCACCGCACTCATGGTCGTACTCGTACTGACCATCGCCATGCATTATCTGGCGGGTGGTATCCGTATCCAGAGCGTGAACGAACGAGTGACACCCCAGGTCAAGGCCCATGTGTCGGTCCTATTGGCAGGGATGGCGTTGATCCGGGCGTTCACCTACTGGCTCGATCGGTATGCGCTTAGCTACTCAACCGACGGCAAGTTCGCTGGTCTTGGTTACACCGATGCCAAGGCCCGGTTGCCGGTACTGGACCTGCTCATCCTGATCGCTCTGCTGTCGGTTGTGCTCTTCGTGGTGAACATTCGCCGCAAGGGTTGGGGCCTGCCAGCAGTCGCCGTTGGCCTATGGGCGCTGGTTTCGATCGTCATGGGTGGCATCTACCCGATTGTTGTGCAGCGATTCTCGGTTGATCCCGACGAAACGACCAAAGAAGCCGTGTACGTGGCTCGCAACATCGAGGCCACCAAAAACGCATTCGACCTTGGGACTGTCGACCAGCGGGTCTTTACATATGACGAAGACCTGACTGGCCAAGATGTCGCCACCAGTGAACTCAATGTGCCGGCAGTGCCGCTGCTTGATCCAAATATCTCTGCCCAGACCTTCGCTCTCCAGCAAGCCGAGCGTTCGTTCTTCCAGTTCGATGATCGCGAACTCGACGTCGATCGTTACGTCATCGACGGTGTGCCTACCCAGGTGCTGATTAGCGCCCGCGAGCTCAATCCCTCCGGTATTCCGGAAAGCGGCTGGGAAAGCGAAGTGCTCAGCTTCACCCATGGCAACGGTTTGGCCCTTGCACCGGCGAATCTCGTCCGCGATAGCTTGCCGACCTTCTTAATCGGCGACGTGCCACTTGAGAACGACATCGAAGACGACGTGCCAATTGATCAGCCGCGTATTTACTACGGCGAAAATATGGACGGCTACGCCATTGTCGATACCGACCGCGATGAGATCGACTCGATCGATGGCAGCACCCGGATCTCTCATAATTATGCAGGTGAGGGCGGTGTGATCGCCGGTAGCTTCTGGCGTCGATCAATGTTCGCGTTGCGCTTTCAGAGCATTGATCCACTGATCTCTGACTTTGTGCGAGACGACAGCCGATTTGTGTGGAACCGCAATATTGGTGATCGCGTCGAGAAGGTCGCGCCATTCCTCGAGTTCGATCGCAATCCTTACCCCGTCGTTGTCGACGGACGCATCCTGTTTGTGGTCGACGCCTACACCACGACCAGCAACTACCCATACGCACAGACTCGCAACAATCTCAATGTGGGTTCGGGGTCCGGCCTGCGTTCAGGCTTCAATTACGTCCGTAATTCGGTGAAGGTCACGGTCGATGCCTATGACGGCACGGTCATCCTGTACGTGGTCGACAGTGGGGATCCCATCATCGCTGCTTGGCAGAAGGTGTTCCCTGAACTGCTTCGCCCGATGACCGAGATGCCCGAATCGCTGCTCGACAATCTGCGTTACCCCGAAGACATCTTCACCATCCAGACGAACATGTGGGCCAAGTATCACATCGATATCGATGAGACTGCCGACTTGCTCGAAGGCAGCGACGAATGGGCCGTTGCGCAGGATCCAGGTGGCGTGCTCGGTGCAGACCTCACCTCAACGACCAACGCCCAAGGTGTTTCATCTTCCTCCGAAGACCGGGTCGACCCATACTACAGCTTGCTGCGGTTGCCTGATGACACCAAACAGGAGTTCGTGATTTTCCGGTCGTTCGTGCCGTTCTCGGCTGATGATCAGCGCAAGGAATTGCAATCGTTCATGGTCGGCATAAGCGAAGTCGGCGCCCAAGACTACGGCCGTCTTGTTAGCTACGAAGTCGCCAACGTCGGTGGCGACGACGAAGCCCCGGGACCTGGTCTCGTAGCATCACAGATCACGTCCCAGGAAGAAGTTAGCCGTCAGATTTCGCTGCTGAACGCCCGCGACGAAGGTTCGTCGGTCGAGTTCGGCGACCTGATCGTGGTGCCGATCGAAAACTCGCTGATCTATGTCCGCCCGCTGTACGTGATCGCCACTGGTACCAAACAACCGAACCTTGAATGGGTCATCGTGTCGCACGCAGACAGCGTCGTCATGTGTCATTCGATGGCCGACTCGATCCGTGCACTCTTTGGTGTCGAGGTTCGTGGTTTGCAAGATGGCGACGACGATGCGACCTGTGTCGGCGATGTGTCGTTCAACCGTTTGACGAGCCCGAGTTTCACCCCGAGTTCCGATGGTGGTCCCGTTATCGGCGATGGTCCCGCGGCCGAGGAAGCACTGAAGTTGCTCGACGATGCCAAGAACGCGTTGTTGGACGGCGACCTCGGTCAGTACCAAACCCTGGTCGAAGCAGCCCGAGGAGTGCTCGCCGCCGCCGAGGCTGAGGCCGCCGCTGACGCCGCTGATGCTGCTGATGCTGCTGATGCCGCTGATGCCGACGACGCCAGCACCGAGGATTCAGACGACGCCGGCGGCTAGTCCAAAGGCAACGGCGGCCAACAACCAAGGCACCCGTACTTGGCGTGTGTTCCACGGTCAGCGGTTCGGGTTGTGAGCCAGACGAACCGGGTGTGTCACCTGTCAAAGCGCCGACAACACCTCCAGAACCCCGCAGTTGGGCCATGTGTGGCATTTGCGACACGAAACAAGTGCGAATCGGCACACTACTTCGGCGGATTCTGGCCCATACTTAGGGTCTTCAAGGGAATGTTCTCGCTACTAGAGGCGTTTCTTTCTCAGACAAGATCAACGCAACCTTGCAGAAACACAGGGAGAAGTGCACACACATGACTGATTCAATCCTCCAATCCGAAATCGATCGCATGCTCGAGTCGCTCGACGGCGCACTTACGAGTCACTCCCGGGTCATCGACGGCTTGCTTGACCTTCGTTCCGCATCGGGCGACGATGTGAAACTGGTAGCGGTGATCGAAGAATCACTAAAGAACATTCCTGGTCGCTCTGCAGTCGAGACCGAATGGTGGAAGACGCAGCTCACGACCTTCCGGCTGATGACCGACGAAGCAGTCGGCGCTCAGAACTAACTCCCGTCACGGGAACCCCGTCGACCTGCGCCATTACTCAGACGCAGAGCTTCGACAACTGAGGCACACGGCACTCGGAGCCGTGTGCTTCTTCTCTTTTTCTGATGGCAACGCCAGTCCCAGGCCACGAGTTGGAGTGCAGTGCCCAACCACATCCGGTGGGACAGCAGAGCCAGGGGGACAGACCCTAGACGGGCAGGGATAGCGTGCACTGCGTGATGGAACTTGAGTCGCTCGGTGCCTTTGATGAGTATCTGGATGGGCACAGTTCGCTGACCAATATTGCATGCCAGGGTCTGGATCTGCGTGAGCGCAGTTGGCGACTGTTCGAGTCTGATGTGCGAGGTGCGTTTTTCTTGGGTTGCCGACTCGAGGCTTCGGCGCTTGAGTATCTGAACGATCATGGGGCGTGTGTGTTTCCGGCAATGGAGACTCTGCCGTTCCATAGCTTCCGGGGCGGGCTCTACGACGCCAGCGAGTTGTATGCCGGTTATGTGGTCGGCGACCACGAGAGTTACCAGGCCACGCCCGATGCGCTTTCGTATCACGAGCACAAACGCAACGCCGAGAACATGCATGTTGTTGGCACGCTCGCGGAACGTATCCATGATCATGCGATCGACAATGCGCTGCATCAGCATCTGGTCGATGTCGGCTCGAACTCGGTCGTAGCCATCATGGGCGGGCACGGCTTGACTCGAACCGACCAGGCGTACATCCAGGTAGCCCATCTCGGCCGAGCGCTCACCTCAGCCGGTTTTTACGTGGCCACGGGCGGCGGGCCAGGCGCGATGGAAGCCGCGAACTTCGGCGCATGGATGGCGGCCCATCCGCCCGAGGCACTCGACGAAGCGTTGGAAGTCCTCGCTACGGCTGCAACCTTTGAGCCGGTTGGCGAGTGGCTTGATGCGGCGTTCGATGTGCGGGCTCGTTGGCCGCAACCGGAACCAGCGGTCGGGTCAAGCCTGGGTGTACCGACCTGGCATTACGGCCACGAACCCCCAAACGTTTTTGCCACCGAGATCGCCAAATATTTCGCCAACAGCATCCGTGAAGATGGCCTGTTGGCCATCGCCCTGGCTGGTGTGGTGTTTGCTCCCGGTAGCGCGGGCACGATCCAAGAGGTCTTCCAGGACGCCACCCAGAACCACTACGAGTCGTTCGGCAAGGTGAGTCCCATGGTGTTTCTCGACATCGACTACTGGACGACGGTTAAGCCGATCTATCCAGTCCTGCAGCACTTAGCGCAGGGCAAGGCGTACGCCGAGGTGCTCACCGCGTTTGATGAGATCGAACCGATCGTCGAGTACTTGATCAGGCACCGCTAGTGGTTGTGTTTGTTCATGGGTGTCGTGGGCCAAACCGACGGGTGGACCCTGCGCAGCGACGCGACCGGTCAACCCGTAGAGTGGCCCAATGAGTGATACCAGCGAATCGACGAGCGAACTCGTCGCCGAGGCCCCGCTAACGCCGTCGGTTGATCAGCAGCCCGATGTAAGCGACCCGGCGAAGCTCATCCGTCTCGGCACCATGTTGCAGACGATGCTGACCGAGCTCAAGGACACCGAGACCGACGATGCTGGTCTGATGCGTCTTGATCAAATCCGTCAGGAGACGATCGAAGAGCTCGGTGGGATCCTGAGCGACGATCTGCACGAGGAACTTTTGGAGTTCAACGCCTGTTGCGGCAGCGACACGCCTAGCGAGAGCGAGATGCGGGTCGCTCACGCACAACTTGTCGGCTGGATCCAGGGCCTGCTTCGCGGCATGCAAGCAACCGCCACTGCTCAGGCTCAGATGGCGCAGCAGCAGATGATGATGATGCAGGCACAGATGCAACAGCAGCGTGCAGTCGGTGGACAACCACCAGCGCAAGGCGCGCAGCAGGCCCGCAACTCGGGTCCTGCTGTTCCCGACTCTGGTTATCTCTAACCGCTCACACCTGGGGTCCGACCCCACCTGAGTGCCCAGAACGAAGCGTGCAGAAAGCGCGGTAGGAAGCGCAGAAGGAAACGGTATGTACGTCCTGAACGTGATCGTTGCTGTGGTGCTTGGTGTTGGATTCATGATGGTTGGCATCGGCAAGTTGGTCGACATCAAACCAATGGCCAAAACCCGTGAACACCTCGGGTTGCCCATTGGTTTGTTCCGGGTGATCGGCGGTCTCGAAGTGTTCGGCGGAGCTGGCGTGTTTCTTGGCCTTCACCACGACCTGCCGGTCATTGGTGTGCTGGCGGCTGTTGGTCTGATCGGGATGACGATTGGCGCGGCCTATTATCACCAGAAGGCTGACGATGCGATGAAGGACTGGTTGCCCTCCGTGATGATGGGCTCCATTGCCATTTTTTATGTGATCCTGCGCATCGCCACGGGATGACTGCGCCAATCCTTGATCTGCCAAATGCGACAAGGCGTGTGTGGGCACGAGCCGCCTGGGACTAGCCGCATCTTTTGGGTGGACCGGCAAGGTGGCTCGTCTCACCCATAACCCGAAGGTCATCGGTTCACTGGTTGGGCTGCACGGCCTGTCCCTGCCACGAAGAAATGAGCTGGCCCGCACCGGGTGGCTTTGTTTGTTTTGCGACGTGGCTAGGTCCGCTCACACCCCATGGGGCATCACATTGTGGAGAGCTTCGATCGACTGGAGAGCTGTCAGACGGCGGTGTAGCCGCCGTCGACCGTCACCGCGCTGGCGGTCATGAACGAAGCCTCGTCGGACAGCAGAAACACTGCGACCGCTGCTTGTTCCTCGGGTGTGCCGACTCGTGGAATCGGTGTTTGAATCATCTGACGAGGCAGTTGGCCACCTTCGGGAACCGGGGTGGTGTGGTTCTCCGTGTCAGCTCGCACATGATGGGCGAGCCTGGTGCGGACCACTCCCGGGCAGAGGCAGTTCGCTCGGATCCCTTGGGGCCCGTAGTCGACGGCGATCGCCTTGGTGAGCTGAAGAACACCGCCTTTGGATGCGGCGTAGCTCGCTGCGGCCCCACCCAGCGCGATGATCTGCGACGAGATCGAGCCGGTGGTCACGATGGCGCCGCCGCCGTTGGTGAGCAGGTGGGGAATGGTGTGTTTCGCGGTCAAGAAGGTGCCGGTGAGGTTGACGCGAATGACTGTTTCCCAGTCGTCGAGCGTGGTTTCGTGGAGCCACCCTGACCCCGCTGTGCCCGCATTCGCGAACACGGCGTCGAGTCCGCCGAATGCGCGCACGGCTTCGGAGACGCCGGCTTCGATACTCGCTTCGCTGGCGATGTCGGTCTCCACGCCTATCGCCGTGCCGCCGCCCGCTTCGATATCGGCTGCTACTGCGGCGGCCGAATCGCCGCGAATGTCTGCGATGGCAACTGAGGCACCCTCGGCAGCGAGCCGAATCGCCGTCGCTTTGCCGATGCCGCTGCCACCGCCGGTGACGAACGCCCGCCGGCCTTCCATGCGTTTGGCAGAGATGGTCGCTGCATTTTGCAGTTCGGCCGTCGTCATGTCTGTCTCTTCATGGACCGAACACTAGTCAGGCCTTCGCGATGCTCTCCAACGGGGAGTGGCACTGGACAACTTCTTGCTCGAACCGCCGCGTCAGCCGTTCCGGCGCATCAGGCCTTCTTGCATACAGGTGGCGACGAGATGGCCATCGAGGTCATAGAAGCGGCCGCTCGCCAGGCCTCGGCCCCGCGACGTGGATTCGACTCGTTGGACGAAGTACAGCCATTCGTCCGCTCTGGTAGGGCGGTGAAACCACATGCCGTGATCGAGGCTGGCGACGGTGAATCGCTCGTCTTGCCAGCCATGGCCGTGGGGTAACAAGATCACAGCTCCCATCCCGGTATCGGAGAGGTAGGCGAGCCCCGCGTTGTGGACGGCTCGATCGACTTTCGGCTGGCCGTGCACCCGCATCCACATGAGCTGGGGTTCGGTCACCGGTTGACCCTGCGGCGCCTTCATGGTGTTGATGCATCTGACGTCTATCGGGCGAACCCGACCGGCCCACGGGCGTTCATCGACCGGCAGGATCGACTCCATGAGGTCGTCATAGTCGGTGTAGGGCTGGTCGCTGGTCGGCGGGGCAACCTCGATGGTGATCGGCTCCTCCCATTCCAGGCCCTCCTCGGGGACGTGGAACGAGATCAGGCTCCGGAACACCTCCGCGCCGTTCTGGAGCGCGACTACCTGACGCTGGCTGAACGAGCGCCCATCTCGGAGTCGATCGACCCTGTACCTAATGGGTTGGGTGGCATCAGCGGCCTTGACGAAGTACGAGTGGGTTGAGTGCACGGCCCGGTCATCGGAAACGGTTCGTTCGGCCGCACCCAATGACTGGGCGAGGAGTTGTCCGCCATAGGTTCGGACCCCGCTGTCCAGCAACGTCGGTCCAATGAACACGTCCTCGCCTTCGACCAACAGGTCCATCACTGTCGCAAAGCTTCCGATCACGACGGGGACACCAGTTTCACTGCTTGTTGCCCAAATATGTCTCGAACCAGTCGCGAGACGCCGACGCGACGGCTGTCAGCTGTGTGGTGTAGAGGTCGTAGTGGCCACCCGGAAACATCTCGAGTCGCTTCGGTTCATGCGCCGTTGAGTAAGCCTCGAGTTGTACATCGGTCAGGCATGTCGTGTCGTGTGTCATCAATGCCATCAACAACGGTGTGGGCGCGATGGCAGCGATATAGCTGCCCGGCTCATAGGCGCCGCGGTTGGCTCGGCTGAGCAGTGTGCAGGAATTGACATAGGTCGTGCCGACGCCTGCGACTTTGCTCCATTCGTAGCTTCCGGTGCCTTCGACTGAGATCGGAATCATCCGGGGCTCGTCGCCGCGTTGGCGGGCTGCCCGCTCCTCATTCACCTCGCTAAGGAAGGCGGCGTGGGCGACGGGTGTGAGCGCCCGGATCGTGTTCTGGTGCCCGCTGATGGTCGGCACCACAGACACGACACATTTGACGCGCTGGTCAGTTGCAGCCACGACCAGGCTGTGACCGCCGGAATAGCTGGTGCCCCACAGACCGATGCGATCTGCGTCGACTTCGGCGCGGCTTCCCACATAGGTGATCGCATCGCGCATGTCGGAAATTTGCTGCCACGGATCGATCTCGCCGCGTAGTGCCCCGCCGCTCGACCCGGTGTTGCGATGGTCGTAGACGAGGCAGGCGAAGCCCGCTTCGCAGAACACATCGGCGTATTGATCGAGCGCCATTTCTTTGACTGCGCCGAAACCATGGCTGAGCACGATTGCGGGAAACGGTCCGCTACCGCTGTCGGGAGTTTGGAGAAACGCTGCGAGCGGTGTTCCGTCCAGTGATGTAAATTCCAGGTTCTCGCGCATTAGCACGTCCTCTCGATATCTGGCCCCAGGGATCACATCGCCGAGATGGAGCGCCCGCCATCCACGAACATTACGTCGCCATTGACGCAATCGGCCGCATCCGATGCGAGGAAAACAACGACCCTGGCCACACCTTCTGGCGTGGACAGTCGACCCAATGGGCTGCGCGCCAGGCGCTTCTTCCAGCCTTCCTCGTCGACGACACGCATTGTGCCGGGTGTCGGCATTGGTCCAGGAGCGACCGCGTTCACTCGAATGCCTTTCTGTCCCAATTCGACCGCGCACTGACGCGTCAACGCAGAGATCGCACCCTTGACTGCCGCATAGACCGACCCATTGGGAATGCCGTGCACCGATGCGGGCGATGTCATATTGACGATACTGCCAGCTCCCTGAGCGAGCATGTGGGGAGTGACCGCCTGTATGCCCCAATAGACCGCGTCGACTCCGATCGCCATCTGGCGCCGGTAGACATCCTCCTTCACCTCGGCCATCGGCTCGTATTTGACCCAAATGGCGTTGTTCACCAGCACATCGATCCCGCCGAAATGGGCCGCGATGTCATCGATGCACTTTTGCCATGCTGCACGATCGGTCATGTCCACCACGCACGGCAGCACCTCGGCCCCAGCGGCGCGGATCGCAGCGGCCGTCTCACCGAGACGCGCTGCGTCTGCATCGACCAACGCCAGCCGCGCACCTGCATGCCCGGCCTCTTCGGCCACCGCCCGGCCGATGCCGCCAGCCGCGCCTGTCACGATGACCGTTTTGTCTTTCAGTGCTTCCACAGTTCACTCCTTTGATGCACACGCGGTCTGGGACCGTACATGTGGAAACTCTGATGCTGTCAGAAGCGGCTGGGGAAAAGAAGCTGTTCCCAGCCTGCGGCATCCAGGCGTTCGCGGAACGATGCCTTGGTGGCTTCGTCGGGCTGCTGCATCGGAGGTCCCATCGGTCCACCAGCCATGCCCAGAATATCCATCCAATATTTGATGAGGCCCATGGGATGCGCAGCCTTCTTTTCGTCCCACAACACCGCATAGATACTGGCCCATACCTCCCGCAGCGGCGCCAGTTCGTCGCGTATGTGGGTCGCGCCCGTTATGTCACCCCGCTGTGCGAGACGGAGGTAATCGACGATCGGCTGCCGCTCCGGGCTTTGCATCAGATAGACGCTGGTCGATCCCATCAGCACCTGCTGGCCGTGCTGCACAGTCATCTCCAGCAGTTGCTCCTCGAACGGGTAGGACAGCACGATCTCATCACCGAACATCTCCATCGCCTGGATCGTGTGTTGGGGATCCTTGATCGCGTTCTTGAAGCCGCAGACGTTGGGAATTTTCGCGATACGAGCCATGGTTTCATGCGTCATGGTCATGCCCGAATGGGGGGTGTTGAACGCAATGATGGGCATGTCTACCTTTTGGGCGACATAGTCGAAATAATCATGCATCAGGTCCTGCGACGACGCCCATTCATAGGGGACCCACAAGATGATCGCCTGCGCGCCGATCGCTCTGGCATGGAGGCTCAGGTCAATCGTCTCGGCAACGCTGTGGTCGGCGGTGTAGAAGGTACACATTGCTCGATCGCCTGTCGTCTCGGCGATCAGGTCCATCACATGTTTTCGTTGCGCGATGGTAAGGCCCCAGGCGTCGAGAAAACCGAAACCCACGCCGCTGGCTCCGGCGGCGACCACCCGTTCGACATTTCTGACGACACCTGCCTCGTCCAGCGCAAAATCCGGGGTGAACGGCGCCGACGGACTGGAGAACAGTCCCGTCAGATTCTCCTTCGCCCATTCCTTGGCTTCACGCCGACCGGCCATAACTCCTCCAACTCGGGTGATTTCGGGGATTGCGCTCATCGCTGCGCTCATCGGGGCATGAGGACCGCCACAAAGCCCGAAGGCGATGCGGGACTGGAAACTCCCATTCCGGGGCACACCGTAGGGTTCGTATTCGACATCGGGCCAATCCTCGAGTGCAGACCAATCAGCCAGTCCGAACAGATTGGCGTTCGACGCGGCGTCGTTTGAAACAAACTGTTCCGCACGGCCCGACTGTCTCCGGTTTTTCGTGTCGCCGCATTGACGGCCGAATGGGTGACGTTTCGTAGGTATCTAGACGGCGGCCAGACCATGAGGTCCTGCATTTTGTGGCCCAAATCACAGGAGTTATGTCACAGGTCACCTTGTAACGCGTTGCTGTCGGGCTTCGCCTCTGTAGTATGTCTGTGCGGGGTGGAGCAGTAAGGTAGCTCGTCGGGCTCATAATCCGAAGGTCGTAGGTTCAAATCCTGCCCCCGCCACTAAGCACCGAAGCCGGTCCGTAAGGGCCGGCTTTCGTCGTTTTTGGCCGGCCTGAGCGGCAACCAATGGTGCCGGGTTTAGAGGTCGCCGATTCGATCGTCGGACCAGCCGAGTTCGCGGAATACTTCAGCGGTGTGTTCACCAGGGATGGGGGCATGGTGCCGCAACTCGGTCGACATCGTGTCGTAGCTCACCGGGTGGCGGATACTGCGGTAGTCACCAAGATGGGGGTGTTCGACGATCGGCATCAGGTCGACCGCGTTGAGATGTTCGTCGTCGAAGAGTTCGGCGATGTCTAAGACCGGACTCGCTGGGATCGAGTGTTGCTCGCAGATCGTCATCCACTCGTCGACCGTACGAGTGGGCGCGGCGTCGACCAGGAATTGGTACAGCTCCACCGCGTTCTCGATACGAGCACCGTGGTTCGAAAAGCGAGGATCATCAGCGAGGTCAGCGTGGCCGATCAGGGTGAAAAAGTCACGCCAGTTGGCATCGCTGTAGGGGAGAAGTGCCACCCAACCATCGGCTGCTTGGTAGGGCCGCCGGTTCGGGTTGAGGAGGCGTTTGTAGCCCAGTTCGCCTTGTGGCGGAACCAAGGCGGCACCCCGAAGGTGTTCGATGAGAAGGAACGACACCATTGTTTCGAACATTGGCACCCGGATGGTCTGGCCTTCGCCGGTGTTGTGCCGATGCAATAACGCGGCCATGACTGCTTGCACGACGAACAACGCGCACGTCTTGTCGACGATGACCGATGGCACATATGCCGGTTCGCCCGAGATCCGGGTTGGCAACGCTGCCAGGCCGCTGATGGCCTGGATCGCGTCGTCGTAGGCAGCGCGATCGGCGTAAGGACCATCGGCGCCGTAGCCGTTGGCAACACAATGGATGAGTTCGGGATGTTGTGCGCGTAACCGTTCGGCCGAAAGCCCCAAGCGATCGAGCGCGGCTGACCGCATGTTGGTGACGAGCACGTCGGCGGTGGCGATCAATTCGGCCATGGCAGCGGCACCAGCATCGGTCTTCAGGTCGAGGACGACACTTCGTTTGTTGCGATGGGTGTCGAGCACGATGGCACTCAACCCACTTGCGCCGCCCACGATGTCCTTCGAAGCGGTTGGTGCTTCAATCCGGATCACGTCGGCGCCATGATCGGCCAGCATCCGAGATGCCATGGGCCCCATGAGGATTGTGGTCAGGTCGACTACCCGAACACCGGTCAAAGCTCCTTGAG
>Ga0115564_10001333_pt1 | contig 22788 bp, 23 predicted proteins | sample COGITO_mtgs_1105_7_FD_88680 | JGI IMG/M metagenome (GOLD analysis project Ga0115564, IMG submission 88680) | Pelagic marine microbial communities from North Sea - COGITO_mtgs_110523 | ecosystem: Environmental > Aquatic > Marine > Epipelagic | place: Germany:Helgoland, sampling site Kabeltonne...
ACGTTATCTCCACAGTCAACGTGTGGTGTAAAGTTAGTTTTATGCTTACCTCTTAAAAGTATTGCAACTTTAGAAGCTAAACGTCCTAACGTTTGTCCTTCAGCATCTATCAAAACCCACTGCTTATTCACAGTAGCTTTGTTGGCCGATATTGTTTTGTAGCTTAATGTATCCACACTAATTATTTTTTCTTAATTAAACATTCCTCCCTTAAAAAAGAGTTTGCAAATCTACAATTATAAATTGTTATTAACAAAATCTATTTTGAGTTTATTTTAAGATTGATTTTCAATTGATTGCTATTGTGGTTTTGATGATAAGTAATTTTGTTTAACCTGATTATCGTAAAGTTTAACAAATAATTTCATCGGTTTATAAATTTCATTTTTAATATTTGTAAAACAAGTTCCTGTAAACCTTGCACTATGAATTTTTTTAAACCCCTATGTTGTCTATTATATATGAGTTCTAGTTTGCTTACAGCACAAGAAGTGTCAAAGGTTGCTCCAAAAACATATACTACGCTTGAAATTGAGCCCTCTACCGCGCCATCAATTGATGGAAATCTCGACGACTCAATATGGAAATCTATAGAATGGGGCATTGATTTTATCGAAGTCAACCCAAATGAAAACACGTCCCCTTCTGTAAAGACTAAATTTAAAATCCTTTACGATCAAAAACACCTTTATATTGCTTTAAAAGTATTGGATCCAGAACCTGAAACAATTACCAACCGCCTTTCGCGACGCGATGGATTTGCAGGAGATCGTATCAATGTCCTTATAGATAGTTACCACGATTTAAGAACAGGTTTTTTATTTACCGTTACTGCTGCAGGGGTACGAGGCGATGAGTTTATCACGGATAATGGCGATAATGTTGATGAGAGTTGGAATCCCATTTGGAGTACCAAAGCCCTCATTGATAATGAAGGTTGGAGTGCTGAAATGAAAATCCCACTTAGTCAACTACGATTTAGCAATGACCAAGATCAGCTCTGGGGATTGAATATCACTCGACAATATTTTAAAAAGAATGAATTTTCTGCTTGGAATCGAATTCCTGTCGGCGCAGCAGGTTGGGTGAGTGAAGCGGGGGAACTAAGAGGTTTAAAAAATATAAAACCTCAAAAACAAATCGAAATTCAACCTTTTGTAGTTACTAAGTTGGACAGTTATGAAGCCCAAGTAGGGAACCCTTACGCCGATGGGAATGATTTTAATCTGAATGCAGGACTCGATGCTAAGATTGGAATTACAAATGACTTGACGCTCGATGTGACCATCAACCCTGATTTTGGACAAGTAGAAGCAGATCCAGCAGCAATCAATTTGGATGGCTTTGAAATATTTAATAGAGATCAACGTCCTTTCTTTGTAGAAAATAAAAATATTTTTGATTACCGATTTGCAGACAATCGAAATAACTTGTTTTTTTCTAGACGGATTGGTCGAAGTCCACAAGTATCTCCTGAAATAACTGATGGTGCCTTTACAGACCAACCTCAAAACACAACCATACTAGGGGCTGCAAAATTCAGTGGTAAAACCAAAAATGGTTGGTCTATTGGAGTTTTAGAAAGCATGACCTCTAAGGAGTTTACAGAGATAAATACCAATGGTGACACTTCGAAATCACTTGCCGAGCCGTTTACTAATTACTTTGTAGGGCGAGTTCAAAAAGACTTTAATGAAAAACACACATTCCTTGGAGGTATGTTTACAGCCACTAACCGCTCCCTGACTCCAGAAGTTTCAGATCTGAGAAAATCAGCATACTCTGGAGGTCTCGATTTTAAACACCAGTGGAAAAATAGAGCTTATTTTATAGAAGCCAACATTGTTATGAGCCATGTGCAAGGTAGCAAAGAAGCTATTAAGATCACACAAGAAAATTTAACGCATTTATTCAACAGGGTCGATGCAAGTCATTTAGAAGTAGATCCAAATAGAACCTCCTTAACAGGTACAGGAGGCCGTTTTGGGGCCGGAAAAGTAGGCGGTCAGCATTTGAATTATGAAGCAGGGTTTAAATGGGTGTCTCCAGAACTTGAGTTGAATGATATTGGTTTTTTAAGAAGTGCCGATGATATGATTCAATACCTAAATGTGAGGTATAGAACTATCAAACCTATTGGTGTTTTTCGTGACATTAATGCGCGATTTAGTCAATTTACGTCCTTTGATTTTGAAGGCAATTATAATAGGATTCAATACCAGCTTAAGGGCTCTGCGAATTTCACTAACAACTGGGGGGTCGATTTTGGAGCTACTCACAAGCCTCGTATTTTTTCAAACAGCATCCTAAGAGGAGGGCCTCGTTGGCGGTTTTCTAAAGAAAATTTTCAATTCTTTTTTGTGGGTTCTGATCAACGAAAAAAACTTAATGGTACTATTGGGTTGATTCATTCTCAAGCTAAGGAAAGTAATTTTTCGCTATTAAAATTTGAATCGGAATTGAACTACCAACCCACTAATGCGCTCAATGTTTCACTGGCTCCAGAATATAGCATATCTAAAAACAAAACACAGTATGTGACCCAAATAGACTATAGCAATGCTCCTAGATATATTCTGGGAACGATTGACAATCATACGTTCACAGCGTCGGTGCGACTTGATTACACGATCAACCCTAACTTATCAATTCAATATTATGGGCAACCTTTTATTTCACGGGGGCGTTACACGGATTTTAAATATGTGACAAATCCAGTGGCAGACCGATTGAATGATCGTTTTCAGAATTATCACACGAACCAAATAAGTATCAATGAAGGAAATTTTCAGGTGGATGATAATAGGGACGGCACAATGGATTATAGTTTTGAAAACCCCGATTTTTCATATGTCCAGTTCAATTCTAACTTGGTCTTGCGATGGGAATACATCCCAGGATCCGAACTGTTTTTGGTCTGGTCGCAAGGAGTCACAAGCAGTGTTGCGTCATCAAATGGTTTATTTGAAGGATTTGAAACAGGTGTTTTAGATCAACGCCCTCAGAATATTTTTCTACTGAAAGCCACCTATCGATTTATTATGTAAGTAAATAAAACGGGACTCAAATAGGGGCGTTTATTTCCTAAATTAACATTGCTGAAATAGATTTTAGAAGTATCTTTGCATCTCAAATGTGAAGAAATTTCACCTTTATGTCGAATCATACTTACACAACATCTAAAGCAACTACATTCCTGGCCGATTTTAAGGCAGTGACTAAAATGGGCCTGTCTATTAGCGTAGTATTTTCATCTTTGGCAGGGTATTTATTAGCAGCAGATGTCGTAGATTTTCAAACACTAATTCTTTTAGCTATTGGGGGATATTTTATGGTTGGGGCTTCTAATGTGTTCAATCAAATTATAGAGCGCGATTTAGATGCGCTTATGGATCGCACCAAAAACAGACCTATTCCTGCGGGTCGCATGACGGTTACTTACGCCTTTATTCTTGCAATTATTTTGACTGTAGCAGGCTTGTCTATTTTATACAGCATAAACGAGCGTACTGCCATGTTTGGGGCCATTTCGATTTGCTTATATACAAGTGCATACACGCCTTTAAAAACAAAAACGCCGCTTTCTGTATTTGTGGGTGCCATCCCTGGCGCCATTCCTTTTATGTTGGGATGGGTTGCAGCTACTGGAAAATTTGGAATTGAGGCTGGCGTTTTATTCATGTTACAGTTTTTTTGGCAATTTCCACACTTTTGGGCCATCGGTTGGTTCTTACATAAAGACTACCAGAAAGCAGGCTTTAATATGTTGCCAACAGGAAAACGCGACAAAGGCACTGCGCTTCAAGCTATTATTTATACCGTTTGGACAGTTCTTATTTCAATTGTGCCCGTGTTTGGTTTTACGGGAAGACTTCAGTTATCAGTAGTTGCCATGATTCTAACACTTGCAGCCGGTTTATGGTTTTTATACTACGGATTTAGACTGTTTAAAAATCAAACCGATAAAGCCGCACGCCAACTGATGTTGTCGAGTGTTGTTTATATTACTTTAATTCAAATTATTTACGTTTCAGATAAATTTATCAGACTATGGATTTAACACAAGGGACTGCCCAAGAAAAACAAAAGCGTGCAAAAAAAATGATGTTATGGTTTGGAATTATTTCCTTAATCATGTCTTTTGCAGGACTCACAAGTGCTTTTATTGTGAGTAGCTCACGAGAAGATTGGCTGTCTGATTTTGTACTGCCAAACTCTTTTATATACAGTACGTTGATTATTCTTTTGAGCAGTGTTCTTTTATATGCTGCTAAGCAAACCCTAAAAAAGAATCAGGCAACCACCACCACATCACTTCTTATAGGCGTGCTAGTGCTTGGCATTGCATTTATATATTCTCAAATTTTAGGGTTCAATCAAATCATCGATGCGGGGTATAACTTTACAGGACCTACCAGTAATATTACCATGTCCTATATATATGTAATTGCGGTGGTTCATATCGTGCACGTTTTAGCAGGAATTGTATGTCTCATTGTGGTTATTATCAATCAATTAAATAAAAAATATTCATCGGAAAACACTCTTGGATTCGACCTCGCTTCTACATTTTGGCATTTTGTAGATATTTTATGGTTATATCTCTTTTTCTTTTTATATTTCTTTAAATAAAATTCTTATTTTTGCACAACTCAAAATAAATTGCAGTTATGGATTCTACAGTAGTTAGCACTGGAACAGAAGGAAAAACTTGGGGCGGAGGGAATCAACCTCTAAAGTCAAGTTATGGTAAAATGATGATGTGGTTTTTCATTGTTTCCGATGCATTAACCTTTTCAGGCTTTTTAGCAGCCTACGGATTTTCAAGATTCAAGTTTATTGACTATTGGCCAATCGCCGATGAAGTCTTTACCCACGTTCCTTTTTTACATGGGCAAGAACTTCCAATGATTTATGTTGCTTTTATGACCTTTGTTTTGATTATGTCTTCCGTTACTATGGTATTGGCCGTAGATGCTGGACATGAAATGAAAAAGAACAAAGTCATCTGGTATATGTTTTTCACTATTATTGGAGGGGCTATTTTTGTAGGTTCTCAAGCATGGGAATGGGCAACGTTTATCCAAGGAGATTATGGAGCGGTACAAACAAAAGGAGGGAACATCCTACAGTTTGGAACCTATAAAACAATAGATGGTGAAGAGGTATTTAAGCGCATTGCCGTGGAAGATTTCACAGTAGCATCTCATACAGACCGTACACAACACGAAAATAAAAATGGGATTTGGTTTGTAGAAGAAGGTGCTTTACCAGCTTTTTCTGTGAGCGATGTATTTCATGGTTTAGAGTCACACCCGGATGTTTTGGTAAGAACCCAAACAATTAATGAGGAGGGCGAAAAAACAGTGCTTTCTAGAGCAGCCTCCTTAAAGCAGGTTAAAAATAATGGAAAACGCTATGTAAAAGGTGCGAATTTGGAGGTCAACGAATACGGAACTCCCTTATTTGCAGATTTCTTTTTCTTTATTACAGGCTTCCACGGATTTCACGTATTATCAGGAGTCGTTATAAACATTATCATCTTTTTCAATGTAATTATTGGAACCTACGAACGTCGTAAAAATTACGAAATGGTAGAAAAAGTGGGTCTTTACTGGCACTTTGTAGATTTAGTTTGGGTATTTGTATTTACATTCTTCTACCTAGTTTAACCGCATATATTTTTTAAAATGGCAGCACACGCACATAAGTTAGAAATTTTTAGAGGCTTAATAAAATTTAAGTCCAACACACAAAAAATCTGGGGAGTTCTTTTGTTACTTTCCATCATTACAGCAGTAGAAGTAGTGTTAGGTGTTTACAAACCAGCTTCTTTAATGACTCCATCAATGAGCCCTTTTGAGGGTGGATTTGGTGCGTTATTAGGCAATATCCTGTTCTCAGGATTCATATACATGAAAAGCCTTAATTTAATATTTATAGTACTTACCATTGTGAAAGCTTATTATATTACTTGGGACTTTATGCACATGCGCGATGAAACGAAATCCCTTCGAAGATTGGTCGCTTGGACAGTCATCTTTCTTATTTGCTACCTCTTGTTTATTTTACTACAAGAAGGCGGTTATATAGAATCTGTGTACACAAACGGATATGTGAAGCGCGATTTTTAAAAAATAGGTAAATATTAACATTAAAAAGACGGCTTATTAAAGCCGTCTTTTTATTTTTGTTCTATGAATATGACCAAATTCAAAAAACCTTTTGTGCTTACGGTACTGTTTTTTTTACCCGTTCTATTTTTGTTGTTTTTATACCCTTCAAAACACAATTATAAGACCCTGGATGTTATTAAAAAAAACATACCAGAGCTCTCTAGTTTTCTAACCAAAAATGGAGAAGCGATACAGCTAGAAAACAACCTCACTGTTTTAGGGTTTTTAGGAAAAACCCCTGTTGAAGATGCTATTTTAGCCCTTAATTTAAAAGAATTGGTCTATGATAAGTTTCGAGGATTTAAGCGCTTTCAAATTGTTATTTTAGTCCCTGAATCTGCAAAGATGCAGGTTGAATTGTTAGAAAAAGAACTCAATCAATACGAGTTTTTGGAATACTGGAAATTTGGTTTTGGCACGGATGCGGATGTTTTAGCAGCGCATCAATCCCTTAAGATTTCTACTGTTCTTGATTCAAATTTAAAAACACCAGACGTCTTTATTATCGACAAAGAACGCCATCAAAGAGGGCGTTTGGACGACCGAGATAAAGATCAAATAAAAAATAAAGTAACTCTGTATGGCATGAGTTCGTACGACTGTTTGGAAGTTTCAGTGCTTAAAAATAAAATGAGTGAAGACATGCGTATTTTGTTTACAGAATACCGCCAAAAACGCAAAGGAAATTTTAATTCTACAAGCCGTAGAGCAGATGATTTAAAAGCAGATGAAAAAAACTAATTATTCATACGTAGGCGTTTCGTTTATCATTCTAATTTTTGGAATTATAGTCGTTCCTAAAATAATTGACCGTGTACAAAATAATGATGTTACTCGTTCTGAAAGTCGAAGTAAAGACGTTCAAATGATGGTGTCTGACACAACGTCTTTAGCATATCTTATTATCAATGGTGAAGCTAAAAAAGTTCATCCTTTTCAGTTTGTAAACCAAGACGGAATGATGATTTCCAACACCGATTTTGCGGGCAAAGTGTACCTTGTTGAGTTTTTCTTTTCAACCTGTCCAACTATCTGTCCAAAAATGAACAAGAATTTAGTGGACATACAAAACACCTTTCCAAACCGCCCCGATTTTGGAATTGCATCGTTTACCATCAATCCAGAGTATGACACCCAAGAAGTATTAAAAACCTATGCTGAAAACTATGGGGTGACCAATTCCAATTGGCATTTCATGACCGGCGATAAAGAGGCTATTTATAATCTTGCGAACACAGGGTTTAACCTTTATGCTGCTCAGGTAGATGGTGCAGATGGAGGCTTTGAACATTCAGGAAATTTTGCGCTTATTGATAAACAAGGGTATATTCGTTCCAGAACAGATGCATTTGGAAATCCAAAAATTTATTATAAAGGTATTATTAGTCAAGTAGAGCAATTTGATGAAGATGGCGAATCTGAAGACATTAGTGCTCTAAAAGAAGATATTTTAAAATTATTAGAAAATGAATAACAAACCAAAATCAATAGAAAAAAAATACCAACTATGGATTAATATAGTGTCCGTAGCAATTCCAGTCGTAGTCGCATTACTGTTTATGGTACGGTTACCTAATGTAGAACCTCTTTCATTTTTACCGCCCATTTATGCAACTTTGAACGCAACGACGGCTGTTTTATTGATATTCGCACTTAAAGCTGTTAAAAACAAAAAAATAGCATTACACCAAAACTTAATGAAATCGGCTATCACCTGTTCTTTTTTGTTCTTAGTAATGTATGTGGCCTACCATATGACCAGCGATTCTACTAAATACCTAGGAGAAGGTCCTATTGTTTATCTGTATTATTTTATTCTGATCAGCCATATTATTCTTTCAATTATTGTAATTCCTTTGGTGCTTATCAGTTATGTAAGAGCGCGTCTTGGTCAATTTGAATTGCATAAAAAAATAGTACGCTATGCCTTTCCAGTATGGCTATACGTTGCTGTAACGGGCGTAATTGTATATCTTATGATATCGCCTTACTATATTTAAATCGTGAAGAGAGCTACCCTTATATCAGCTTTTATATTGTCATTTGCAAGTGTAAATGCACAATGCGCGATGTGCAGAGCCGTTTTAGAGAGTGAAGTAGGACAAGCAACGGCTAAAGGGGTTAACAACGGTATTTTGTACTTAATGTTGGTGCCCTATATTCTAATTGGAGGATTGGCTTTTTGTTTGTACCGCTATTTGAAATACTCTAAGTAAAAACTATTTCTTCAGATCAAAGTTCATCAACTTAGTCATGGATACATTAAGAACCTTAGATATTTTAAACAACGTTAAGATTGTTATGTTCCTTTTTCCATTTTCTATATTAGAATAACTTCCGCTGTCCATGTCACAGAGTTTGGCAACTGTTTTTTGACGCAATTGTTTTTCTTGGCGAATCAGTCTTAAATGATAGCCTAAAGATTTCAAAATTATATTATTTTCTTTTTTGAAATTTCCCACAGAATTTAATTGTTAATTAAAATTAATCGGTTGTATAAAAGTAGTATTTATGACAGTTTAAGCCATCGATCTCATCCAATATTACAAATTATATAAACAAATCCCATCTTTTATTTAAAAAATCTACACCTTAAATGCCCCTTTTTTTCATTTATTGGACTATACTTCAAATTAATGAAATCTAAATTCGAAAATTTTGTTTCAAAGTGTATTTTTTTTTAAAATCTAGTCATTTTAAGCCTAGCTTTTTCTCAAATATACGCTTATTTTAATAATGTTTTTTCAACCCTTTAGTGTAACAAAATGTAACTTTGGGCGTCTTACTATTGATTATTCGTTTAATTACTTAAACAAATCTAGTTATGTTAGAAATAAAACAGCTTCATAAATCTTACGCCATTGGGGATTCCAGCTTGCATGTTCTTAAGGGGATTGACCTTTCTGTAGCTCAAGGCGAGATGGTAGCGATCATGGGGTCTTCGGGATCCGGAAAATCAACCCTTTTGAATATTATAGGCATGTTAGACGAAGCAGATGGAGGAGAGTATATACTAGATCAGGTTCCTATCAAAAATTTAACGGAAAAAAAAGCCGCCATTTATCGTAATAAATTTTTAGGATTTATTTTTCAATCGTTCAATCTTATTAATTACAAAAACGCCCTTGAAAATGTAGCTTTACCTCTGTACTACCAGGGTCTCAAACGTAAAGAGCGTCAAGAAAAAGCACGGTTTCATCTCGAAAAAGTAGGGCTTTTGGATTGGGAAACGCATTTACCAAGTGAATTATCTGGAGGACAAAAACAACGGGTTGCTATTGCTCGTGCTTTAGCCTCCGATCCAAAATTACTATTAGCAGATGAGCCCACAGGCGCATTGGACACAACGACCTCATACGACATCATGGCTTTTTTACAACAACTTAATGATGAGGGCAAAACCATTTTAATCGTAACACACGAAGAGGACATTGCTGCCATGTGTAAACGCATTGTTCGTTTAAGGGATGGTGTTATAATGGAAGACAAAAAGGTAACCCAAGTTAGAGCAGAATCGCATGTTTGATATCGACCTTTGGCGCGAAATTTTTCAAAGCATCAACAAAAACCGTACACGAAGTTTGTTGTCGGGATTTACGGTGACCTTTGCTATTTTGCTATTTACCATATTATTTGGGCTTGCAAATGGTTTAAACAACACCTTCGCAGAAGCCTTTGTGGACGATGCTGCCAATGCTGTATTTATCCGTTCAGGAGCCACCACCAAAGCCTACAAAGGAATGCAAGCCGGTCGCCGCATACAATTTAGGAATGAGGACTATAAATACATTAAGACAGATTTTGATGACAATGTAGAGTTTATCACCTCTAGAGTTTACAAAAACGTGGCTGCCTCTTTTAGAAACGAAAAAAATAATTATTCTTTGCGCGCCGTACACCCTGACCACCAGTATTTAGAGAAAACAAAAGTGTATCAGGGACGTTATGTCAATCAACGCGACATGGAAATGAAAACCAAAGTTGTTGTGATCGGCAAATTGGTAAAAGAAGATTTATTTTTAAAAGAGGATCCCTTAGGGAGATATATTAATTTAAGTGGAATTCCTTATAAGGTTGTGGGTGTTTTTGCTGATGATGGAGGAGATGATGAAGAGCGCCTACTGTATATGCCACTTTCGACAGCGCAGCAAGTTTATGGTAATAATGATTATGTGGATCAAATCAATCTCACTTACAAGCCCGATCTAGATTTTAATCAAGCCATTGATTTTGGATTGGATTTAGAAAAAAAATTAAAAGAGCGTTTTTTAGTAGCTCCCAACGATCAACGTGCAGTCCGCGTTTTTAATATGGCGATGCAAAACAAAGGCATTACTCAAATGACTTCGGTTTTGGGAATTATAATATTAATTATTGGGATGGGAACACTCATTGCTGGAATTGTAGGAATTAGTAATATTATGATTTTTATTGTGAAGGAACGTACTAAAGAGATTGGAATTAGAAAAGCACTAGGAGCTTCGCCAAAATCTATTGTCACTATTATTTTGATTGAATCTATTTTTATAACAACCATTGCAGGGTATTTTGGACTGCTGTTGGGAGTTGGAATTTTAGAGTGGGTCGGTCCAAGTCTAAAAACATATTTTATCACAAATCCTTCAGTGAGCACAAGACTCGTTATTTCAGCGACGCTTACACTTATAGGAGCAGGGACACTAGCGGGCTATTTACCCGCCAAAAAAGCATCAAAAATTAAACCCATAGTAGCACTAAGAGACGACTAGATGATTAGATTTTTATTCGATAGAGACACATGGCAAGAAGTCTATGATAGCATGAGCAAAAATAAATTGCGCACGGCGATCACTATGGTGGGTGTCTGGTGGGGAATTTTATTACTCATTACCCTTTTGGGAGCTGCTCGTGGAATGGAAAACTCGTTTAATCGTGCCTTTGGCGATTTTGCAACCAACAGCGTTTTTGTTTGGGGGCAAAGTACAAGCAAACCATTTAAAGGATTTCAGGAAGGAAGAAGAGTTAGCCTAAAATTATCGCATGCCAAAAAAATAGAAGAAAACGTAGAAGGCATCGAATTTGTAGTCCCAAGAAACCGAAACCAAGCACTGGTCGTTCGTAATTTTTTATCAGGATCTTACAGTGTAAATGGCGATTATCCTCTACTAGATAAAGTACAAAAGAAGAAATTATTAAACGGGCGTTTCATCAATCAAAACGATATTGATGGCAAAAAAAAAGTAGCTGTTATTTCAGAAGATATCTACAAACAATTGTTTGAAAAAGATGAATTAGCCATCGGCCAATACATTCAAATGAACAGTATCAACTTTACAATAATTGGGGTAACACAAAACGGAGCTGCTAATATGGGGCCAAGCAGTGATATACACATTCCATTCACAACTTTTCAGCAAATTTATAACCAAGGCGATACCATAGGATGGCTAATGATTACGGGAAAACCGGAATACAACATCAAGCAAATAGAAGAAGATGCTAAATTATTGTTGCGTAATTTAAATAAAGTTCACCCTCAAGATAAGCGTGCTTTTGGAAGTTTTAATTTGGGAAAAGAATTTGCTAAAATCACAGGTTTTTTAAAAGGCATGCAATTTTTAACATGGTTTGTTGGCATCGCAACCCTCATCGCAGGGGTATTTGCCATTGGAAATATATTATTAATAACCGTAAAAGAACGTACCAAAGAAATTGGAGTCAGACGCGCCTTAGGGGCAACTCCTTTTGAAATCAAACGCCAAATTGTAGTAGAGGCTGTCTTCTTAACCTTTATAGCAGGACTGCTAGGCATCATTTCAGGCGGATGGATGTTAATAGCAGCAGACAGCGCATGGGGACAAGGCGATGACGCAACACTTGTAAACGCCTCTGTATCCATAACCGTTGTATTTGTTGCCTTGCTCATACTCGTTACTCTGGGAACACTCATAGGACTCATTCCGGCATTTAAAGCCACAAGTATAAAACCGATAGAAGCATTAAGAGAAGAATAAAAAACCAAAAAAATGAACAAAACAGTAAAAATTATTTTAGGAATCGTCTTACTAATATTATTAGTATATGTATTAAAATATTTTAAAGACTCGAACGCTAAAGAAGTTGTGGACTACAAGACAGAACTCCCATTCTATACCACATTAGATACCAAAACGGTTGCTACAGGAAAATTAAACCCGGAGGAAGAAATTGAATTGAAGCCTCAGATTTCTGGAATTGTAGATCAGATTTTTGTGGAAGAAGGCGATCTTGTTAGAAAAGGAGATTTAATCGCTAAAATTAGAGTCGTTCCAAACGAACAAGCTTTGGGAAGTGCAAAAAGCCGTATCAATTCTGCGCAACTTTCATTTGAAAATGCACAAACCTTATTTAATAGAAATAAAACCCTTTTTGAAAAAGGGGTGATCTCTAAACAAGATTTTGAAAACAGTGAGTTGAGTCTGAATCAATCCAAAGAAAGTTACGATCAATCCAAAGACGATTATCAAATCATCAAACAAGGATCCCTTTCTGGAGGCAGCTCAGCCAACACCACTATTGTCGCTCAAATTCCTGGAACTGTGCTAGAAATTCCTGTTCGAGAAGGAGATCAAGTCATTCAAAGTAATAACTTTAATGCTGGAACCACAATTGCTACCATTGCTGACATGAGCAAAATGATTTTTGAGGGCAAAGTTGATGAATCTGAAGTCGGAAAACTTGAAGAAGGCAAGGACATCAAAGTTATCCTTGGTGCAATTAACGAAAAAGAATTCCCTGCAGTCCTTACATTTGTAGCCCCTAAAGGAGTGGAGCAAAATGGCGCCGTTCAGTTTACCATCAAAGCAGATGTAGACATAGAAGCAGGTACAAAAATTCGTGCTGGATACAGTGCCAATGCAGAAATTGAAATTGAAAGTAAAGACAGTATCTTGGTTATCAAAGAAGCCCTTTTACAGTTCAATCGCATTACCGAAAAACCATTTGTAGAATTACTAAAAGAAAATGGAAACTTCACAAAAAAGAATATACAAATAGGGTTGTCTGATGGTATCAATGTAGAAATCCTAGATGGTGTAGAAGAAGGCGATAAAATCAAGGTCTGGAACAAAGCTTCAGAAGAAAATAATGACGATGAAGAAGAGGATGAATAATAAAACCCCCAAAACGATGAAACATATATGTACAGTTCTTCTTCTTATAGGAACGTTAAGCAGTTTTGCTCAAAAAAAATGGACACTTAAAGAATGTGTCGATCATGCTTTGGAACATAACATTTCGGTGAAGAAATCTGTGTTAGATATTGATTTAGCCAATCAAGATGTAGTAAATGCAAAAGGAAATTTTATGCCATCCCTTAATGCTTCAGCATCTCAAAATTTTAACTTTGGATCCTTTATTGGACAAGATGGTTCGAGAATTAAAAGTGATACAAGAGGGAATAGTTTTGGATTAAATACGGGTGTCACAATTTTTAATGGATTCCGAAATCTAAACACCTACAAACAAGCAAAGCTTGGAGTGGAAGCGAGTCAGTTACAGCTCTCTATTCTTCAGGATAATATTTCGTTGACTGTTGTTAATGCATTTCTAAATATTTTATTTAATAAAGAAAACCTTAAAATTGCCAAAGAACAACTAACGATTAGCTTGAACCAATTGGATCAAATCACTTCTCAAGTAGAGGTAGGAATAAAACCCCGGTCTGACCTGTTTGATACAGAGGCGACTATAGCATCTAATAGAGAAAGTATTGTTAATGCAGAAAACAACTTAGATTTATCCTTATTAAGTTTAAGTCAAAACCTACAGGTATCTCCCAATGATTTCGATATTGAAGAAGTTCAAATTAATTTAACTTCTGCTTCTTTGCTATACAATTCATCAGGTGAAATTTTATCGTATGCTTTGGATAATCGTGCTGAAATTAAAAACGCAAAATTGAATATGGAAAACTCTGATTTTGGAGTAAAATTGGCACAAAGTGCTTATGCCCCGTCATTGAGTTTTGGTGCTGGTTTAGGATCGTCATATCAGCACAGGCAAGGAGCGCTAGATGTTAGATCTGAATTTATTCAAGACCCAAACACAGGCTCCATCATTGAAACGATAGTCCCCAATGGTTTCAATGATCAACTAGAAAATAACTTAGGCTATAATTTAGGGTTCAACTTGAGCATCCCGATTTTTAACGGTTTTAAAACCAAAGCCAATGTGTCGAAATCTAAAATTAATAGAGAAAAAAGTATTCTTAATTTAGAACAAGCAAAGCAAGATATTACGACCACTATTACGCAAGCCTATGCCGATGCAAAAGCGGCTTTAAAACAATACCAAGCGTCTCAGTTTTCTGTGGTAAGTTTAGAAGATTCCTTTAAAAACATTCAAAATAAGTTTAACCTTGGAGCTGCAACTTCCTTTGAAGTTGAACAGGTTAGAGGGCGTTTAGTAAATGCAAAATCAAATCGAATCAACTCAAAATATAATTTTGTATTTCGTTCAAAAGTCCTAGACTTTTATATGGGAAAACCATTGACTCCATAATATGGCATATATATTAAACATCGAAACCTCTACGACCAACTGTTCTGTGGCACTCTCAGAAAACGGTACCGTTGTAGGCTATAAAGAAGACAACAGCTTGGAGTATTCCCACGCGGAGCGTTTACATGTTTATATAGATGAAGTTCTAAAAACAGCAAAGGTTTCTACAGACCAACTAGAGGCCATTGCAATTAGTAAAGGCCCAGGGTCCTATACAGGGTTGCGAATCGGTGCCTCCGCGGCTAAAGGTCTGTGTTATGCGCTGGACCTTCCCTTAATTTCTGTGCCAACTTTAGAAGCCCTTGCACATCAAGTGAAGGATCCAAAAGGAGCTATAGTTGCCATGCTTGACGCCAGACGCATGGAAGTATATTCAGCCATTTATGATGCGGACTGTAATGAAACTCGCACTACAGAAGCAGAAGTGTTGACTACAGAGTCGTATAAAGAGTTATTAGAATCATCTCCTGTTTATTTTATTGGAAATGGCGTAGCAAAAACCAAAGAACTAATCACGCACAAAAACGCGCAATTCATCGAAAAAAAATTGCCTTCATCCAAACAAATGTGTGCGCTTTCTTATGATAAATTTAAATCGAACGCATTTGAAGACGTCGCCTATTTTGAGCCGTATTACTTAAAAGATTTCATAGCGATACCTTCAAAAAAATAGGGATCTATTCTTTTTTGTGAATTTCGACCACATGTGGATAGGGAATTTCGATACCCGCACCATCTAAAGCTTCTTTACAATTTTCTGTAATGTCATAAAAAACAGTCCAATAATCTTCCACGGTACTCCAAGCACGAAGAGCTAAATTTACTGAGCTATCCGCTAGTTCTGAAACATTGACCGTTGGCAAAGGCTCTGACAACACTTTTGGATGCGAGGTCAGTACCTTTATCAGCACTTCTTTGGTTTTTTTGATGTCTTCGTCATAGCCGACTCCAATAGTCAAATCGACTCTTAGTTTTCCTTCAGCTGATAGGTTGGTGATATTACTATTTGCTAGGGTGCCATTAGGAATGATGACACGTTTGTTGGTTGGCGTTAAAATTTGAGTTGTAAAGATTTCAATATTTTTTACAACACCCACTTCGCCCTGAACATCTACTAAATCCCCTACTTTAAATGGTTTGAATAAAATAATTAAAACACCTCCTGCAAAATTCCCTAAAGCTCCCTGTAGAGCGAGACCAAGACCTAAACCTGCAGCGGCCATAACGGCGGCTAAGGCAGTAGTGTCCACACCAAGTTTAGAAATGACAGCGACAATCAATAGTCCTTTAAGCCCCCATCTTAATAAATTTCCAAGAAAGATTTGTAGCGTTTCGTCAACGTTACGTGCTCGAAGTAATTTGATAATAAGTCGAGTGGTGAATTTTATGGCATATAGGCCAATAATTAATAAACCCAATGCATACAGCGCTCTTGGTGAGTATTCTAGAAATAAATTTTTTAAAAGTGTAAGGTATTTTTCCATTGTGTAAAAATAATTAAGGGGATAAATAATTTTAGTTATCCCAAATATATAAATTCTTTATTTGGTCCAAGCAATTAAAATTTCTCTAAAAACATTGTAACTTTGAATTATGAAGCTATACATCGTACCAACTCCCATAGGAAATCTTGAAGACATAACCTTGCGCGCCATCAATGTATTGAAATCGGTGGATTTGATATTGGCAGAAGACACCAGAACCTCTGGAAAACTTTTAAAACATTTTGAGATAGGTACTCAAATGCATTCTCATCACATGCACAACGAGCATAAAACTGTGAAAGGGATCATTCAAAAATTAAAAATGGGAACCACTATCGCTTTGATCAGTGATGCGGGAACCCCTGCTATTTCTGACCCTGGATTTTTGCTCACCAGAGCCTGTGTCGAAAATGACATCCCTGTGGACTGTTTGCCTGGAGCGACCGCATTTGTACCAGCCTTAGTAAACTCTGGATTGCCAAATGATAAGTTTGTATTTGAAGGGTTTTTACCTGTGAAAAAAGGGCGTCAAACGCGCTTACTTTTATTAGCAGAAGAACCCCGAACCATTATCTTGTATGAAAGCCCTCATAAACTTATCAAGACTCTTTCTCATATTTGTGAATACTTTGGCGAAGACCGTCAGGTTTCTGTTTCGCGAGAACTCACCAAGCTTTTTGAAGAAACCCAAAGAGGCACTGCAAAATCAATTTTAGAACATTATACCAATCGGCCTCCAAAAGGAGAAATTGTTATTGTAGTGGCAGGGAAATCAAAAATTTCTTAACCCTGCTTTTTTTCTCATTCTTGTTTTTATAGAGAGGCTGATAGAATATAGTGTGACGCATCACATTATTTAGTATTTTTGAAACAATAAGAACTTAAAATATTTTAGAATGTCCCACAAAACTACAACCCACTGGAAAGGTGGGATGAAATTCGAATCCGACAACCCTAGCGGAAAAACGGTATTAATGGATACGGTTGTAAAAGACCAACCAAAACAATTTGGGCTATCTCCAAAAGCAATGATGCTATCGGCTCTGGCAGGCTGTTCAGGCATAGACATTGTAGAGATTTTAGAAAAAATGAAAGTCGTTGATTACGAACTAAAAATGGAAGTAGAAGGCTTCCTTACGGAAGAACACCCGAAGTTTTATAATAAAGTCCATGTAGATTATCACTTTACTGGGGCTGATTTAAATCCAAAAAAAATTGATAAAGCCGTGAAACTTTCCGTAGATAAATATTGCGGCGTGATGGAAATGTTTAGACAGTTTTCAACCGTTACAACCGCTATTCACATCCATAATTCTTAGCAATGCGTTGGACGCTCAAACCGAAACCACATTCCAAGAAAATAAATGAATTAGCGACTCAACTAGGCGTCGATATTGCAATTTCAGAGTTACTACTTCAAAGAGGTATTGAGAGTTTTGAAGATGCCAAAACTTTTTTCAGACCCAGTTGGGCCGATTTGCACGACCCTTTTCTGATGAAAGATATGGACAAAGCTGTTGCTAGAATCGAAACCGCTTTAGAAAACAATGAACAAATATTAGTTTTTGGAGATTACGACGTAGATGGGACTTCATCCGTCGCTTTGATGGCTTCTTATTTAGAAACCAAAAGCACTCAAATTTCCACCTATATTCCCGACCGTTATGAAGAAGGTTATGGCGTATCCTACAAAGGAATCGACTTTGCTTTAGATAATGATTTCTCGTTAATAATTGCCTTAGATTGCGGGGTCAAAGCAATTGAAAAAGTGGCCTATGCCAAGAAAAAAGGTATTGACTTTATCATCTGTGACCACCACCGTCCAGGGAAGGAACTGCCCGATGCAGTTGCTATTTTAGATCCAAAACGTCCCGACTGTGACTACCCTTTTAAAGAACTTTGTGGTTGTGGTGTCGGATTTAAATTAATTCAAGCCCTGGCATCTAAAGAAGGAATTCCTGTGGAATCTTTGGTGAGTTATTTAGATTTGGTAGCCACGGCAATAGGCGCCGATATAGTCCCTATTGTTGGCGAAAACAGAGCCCTCGCTTATTTTGGCTTGCAAGTAATTAATACCAATCCCCGCCCAGGATTTAAAGCGCTGATCAATCAGATGAAAAAGGAGGTGCTCACCATCACAGATGTTGTATTTAATATTGCACCGCGCATCAATGCTGCAGGACGTATGAAACATGGCAACTATGCAGTGGCCTTGATGAAAGAAATGAATTTTGAGAACGCAGAGTTCGCTGCCAGTGAAATAGAACTTTTCAATACCAACCGTCGCGAAGCGGACAAGCGCATCACGCAGGAAGCGTTGTTACAAATAGAAAAGTCAAAAGAAACCAAAGATGCTACTTCTGTTGTCTATCAAGAAGATTGGCACAAAGGAGTGATTGGAATTGTCGCCTCCCGATTGATAGAAACCTATTACCGCCCTACATTGGTGTTCACAAAGAGTGGCGATTTTTTAGCCGCTTCTGCCCGTTCGGTAAGGGGCTTTGATGTGTATAATGCCTTAGAAAATTGTAGCCATTTAATCGAGCAATTTGGAGGGCATATGTACGCTGCGGGACTCACCATTAAAGAAGAAAATTATCCGGCTTTTAAAGCTGCATTTGAAGCGGAGGTTTTAGCCACTTTGCCGGCGCACCTTAGAACGCCCGAAATTAAAATAGATGCCGAAATTGACTTTGATGCCATCACTCCAAAATTTTATAGAATCTTAAAACAATTTGCCCCTTTTGGGCCACAAAACATGTCACCCGTTTTTATGAGCTCAGAAGTACTGGACACAGGTTATGGAAAATGTGTGGGTGAAGATCAAACCCATTTACGGGTCACGCTCGCTCAAAAGGACAGCCCAAAAATTGTAGGGATTGGATTTGGCTTGGGCAGTGACTTACCGATTATTAAATCTAAAACTCCATTTAAAGTTGTCTATTCCATTGATGAAAACGAATGGAAGGGCCGTGTGAGTTTACAGTTAAAATTAAAAGGCATTAAATCTTAATATGGCAAAAAGAGACCCCTACGCAGCACTTCGATTTAAGGAGTTTAATATCTTTTTGTTATTGCGATTTATCTTAGTCTTTGGCTGGTCCATGCAATTTATCATCATTGAGTGGCAAGTCTACACACTCACTAAAGATCCACTCTCTTTGGGAATTATTGGGCTTATGGAAATCATCCCTGCCTTTAGCATGGCCTTATTTGCAGGGCATATTGTCGATCAAAGTGAAAAACGAAATTTACTCCTAAAATGTATAGGCCTGTTTTCATTGATCAGTTTTGGACTGTTCTTTCTAACTAGTCCTTCGGTGGAGTTAGACTGGAGTTCAACAGCTATCCTCTATAGTATTTATGCATTTGTATTTATGGGTGGATTGTTACGTGCTTTTTTTGGCCCCACTATTTTTTCACTTGTGGCACTAATCGTTCCTAAAAAAGCGTATCCTAATGCGGCAACTTGGAACAGCTCAACATGGCAAATGGCATCCGTATTAGGGCCTGCCTTTGCAGGCCTAACGATTAACTGGATTGGTGTGCATTGGTCATTGTGCATCGTTTTTGGATTGGTAGTGTTGTCTTTTATATTGTTGTTTGGAATTTCTCGCAAACCGATTATGAACCCAAAAATTGGAGAGCCCATCATGCAAAGTTTAAAAGAAGGGGTCCGATTTGTATTTAAAACAAAAGCGATTTTAGGGGCGTTAAGCTTGGATATGATTGCCGTTCTTTTTGGTGGTGCGGTCGCCTTGCTGCCTATCTTTGCACAAGACATTTTGAAAGTGGGCCCAGAAGGATTTGGAGTGTTGCGAGCCGCTCCCGCTGTCGGAGCGTTTATTACCATGCTTATTACGGCCTACATTCCTATCAGTAAAAATGCGGGACTCAAATTGTTAGCCGCAATTTTTGGCTTTGGCGTCTGTATTATTGTTTTTGGATTGTCTTCTATCTTCTGGATATCAGTTCTTGCGCTCTTCTTTAGTGGAGTTACTGACGGCGTTTCTATGGTGATTCGACAAACCATTTTACAACTCAAAACACCCGATCACATGCGGGGTCGTGTATCCTCTGTAAACTCTATGTTTGTAGGGTCTTCAAATGAATTAGGTGCTTTTGAAAGTGGTGTGACTGCAAAACTTATGGGAACGGTTACAGCAGTTGTTTTTGGTGGAACGATGACCTTAATTACGGTCATTACAACAGGAATTGTATCGCCAACATTTAGAAAATTAGATCTAGAAGAAGAACTCGATGCGCATGAGGAAGATGTCTAAGGCTTCGTTTTTCAAATACACAAAACCCGTTTTTCCAGATTTAAAAATTACGGTATCACGTTTGTAATCGTCCACTTCGTACCCATCAGCTTTGAGTAACTCTTCATCAGTCAATTCAAATAATGTTCCTTCCACAATATCAGAATCATTTCCAGTATATTTAAGAATGGGGTGCATATCAGTCCCACTGGATTTAATTACTTTCGGGTCGGTTATTTTTATTTTTGAAACAGTGTATTTTACTAATGCATCTTTACTTCCAATTAAGAGTCTTTTAAAAGTATCTTTTTGTACGTTTTCTAGTTGAAGCGTTCCATAAGAAAATAGTTTTGCCATATCAATTGCTTGTCGTAAACTCTTTCAATGTCAAAGTATCCTCTTCAAAAACAGCATAGGTGTAATAGCCAATCCAGTCACCAAGGTTGATGTATTTTGATTGGTCATTAAGAGGAATATCTAAGGGCAAATGCCGGTGTCCAAACACAAAATAATCGCGGTGTTTTTCTTCTAATTTTTTAAGACTGTACTGCACCAGCCACTCTTTGTCATTTCCAAGAAATTTAACATTTTCATCTCCTGAAATCACTTTGTTTTTAACCGAAAGGTATTGCGCAAATCGAACGCCAATGTCTGGATGGATCCATCTGAATATCCATTGAAAAAAGGAGTTTGTAAATACTTTTTTGAGACGTTTAAATCCTTTGTCGTCAGGGCCGAGTCCATCGCCATGACCAATAAAAAAGGAGGTTGAATTAAAGGTGAATTCTTTGGGTTTATGGTGTACTGTAATCCCTAATTCTTCTTCGAAATAACCATTCATCCATAAGTCGTGATTGCCAACAAAAAAGTGAATTTTAATGCCCTGATCACTCAGTTCTGCCAGTTTTCCTAACACCCGCGTAAACCCTTTTGGGATCACGTATTTATATTCAAACCAGAAATCAAATAAATCGCCTAATAAAAAAACAGCTTCGGCATCATGCTTGATTGAATCCAGCCATTGCACGAATTTTTTTTCACGCGGCATGGACTCCTTAGCTGTCGGTGCCCCGAGGTGGTTGTCGGAAGCAAAGTATATTTTTTTCCCTTTTGGAATTTTTAAAGTGGTCATATTAAACTGTTAGTTGTCACTTGCATACCATTCTGCAAAACTGGTAGCCGTTTCTTGCAGTTTGAGGGCATGTAATTGTATTGTATTTGGCAGTCGTTTTTTTATTTTTTCGGCAAAATCAATCACCATCATTTCACTTGTAGGTTGGTAATCTACCAAAAGCACATTATGGCCCCGATCCGAAAGTTCTTTCGCGAGCTCTACATGGGGGGTGTTTTTATTGAAAACTGTGGCGTGGTCAAAGACGTTCACAATCTCTTCTTTGATGATTTTTTTTAGATCCGTAAAATCAATTACCATTCCAAATTTTACATGATTATTATTTGAAATCGGTTGTCCAATCACGGTCACATCCAAACGGTAGCTGTGTCCATGAACATTTTTGCATTTACCATCATACCCATAGAGCGCATGTCCCGTTTCAAAAGAAAATTGTTTAGTAATTCGAATGTTGCTCATTAGTGGTTTTTAGTGTCTTAGCGATTAATAAATCTATACAAAGTTAATGGTTTTGAACCTGCGGTAAAAATTGTTTCCTAAATTTTATTATAAGCGGAACGCCTCTTGCGATCATCCACAAGGCAAAAGCGGTAAAAACCCCATGGAGTTTCCACCCATAATAATCAGTTATAAATAGCACAGGTAAAAACACAAACAGTGTTGTAAGTATTAATACGTTTCTTAAATCTTTCATTTTTCCGAGCCCTTTAAAAATGCCATCAAATACAAATGCCAAGGCACAGATAGGTTGCATTAGTAATACCATCCAAAAGATGTCATAGAACTGTGCCAACACCTCAGGGTTGTTTGTAAAGGCGATTCCGATTTGCTTATAAAACAAGGCACCAATCAGTCCCATAATTATGCCTACAATGAGGGCGTATTTTATCAGTCGATTGCTTAATTGTATGAGTAAGTGGTAGTTTTTAGCTCCAAATAATTTTCCAGACAGAATGTTGCCCGCACTAGCATAGCCATCGACAGCAAAAGCGGCAAAAAACCATAAATTAATGGCGATGGTATAGGCGGCGATATAGGTATTTCCATAGCCCGTGGCAAAGCGTGCTGCAAAATACAAGGCGGTATTGAGTGCCAAGGTCCGAACGATGAGGTGCTTAATCATGTTCAAAAACTTTGGAAGTTCTTTATTAAAAGGTCTTGTGAGTTTTAAGGGTATTTCTGTTTTCTTTAGAAGGAAGTAAGTCGCCAAGGCT
>Ga0115564_10001336_pt1 | contig 22765 bp, 20 predicted proteins | sample COGITO_mtgs_1105_7_FD_88680 | JGI IMG/M metagenome (GOLD analysis project Ga0115564, IMG submission 88680) | Pelagic marine microbial communities from North Sea - COGITO_mtgs_110523 | ecosystem: Environmental > Aquatic > Marine > Epipelagic | place: Germany:Helgoland, sampling site Kabeltonne...
ATGACCCAAGCCATGGTAGAGACAGCATCAAAAGTGGGTGTAAAATTGATAGGTTGGACCTCCCTAGAAGGGCCTGCCGCCATCCAAGGTCCTGAGGACGGCGCGGCCTGCATCCCACCCTTGCTGACGCTGGTGCGCAAAGCATCTGATGCCGGCGCAAAGACCATTATTATCGGCTGCTTTGATGACACTGGGTTAGACGCCGCCCGCAACATTGCATCATGTCCAGTCATCGGTATCGGTCAAGCCGCCTATCACATGGCTGTGCTTTCGGCGCGCAGGTTTTCAGTCGTCACTACATTGGCTGTTTCTGTGCCCATTCTCGAAGACAACATCCACGCTTACGGCTTCACATCCAAACTTTCCCGCGTGCGGGCCTGTGGTGTCCCAGTTTTAGATCTGGAAACAGATCCTGCCGGGACCGCCCCTGCTGTGATTGGGGAAATCAAACGTGCTGTCGCTGAAGACAAGGTTGATGTGGTGGTTCTTGGGTGCGCTGGTATGGTCCACATTCCTGCATATTTTTTTGAAGAGGGACACTTACGGCTTATCGATGGCGTCACATCAGCCGCGCAACTTGCATTTCTTCTAGCTAAGTAAAGTTAAGAACCGGACTAAAGATTGGCATAGAAGACTTTCAGTGAACGCCCACTATACTACCGGAAGCCGTCATTTATACGGGCTGCAGCACTGGTCACAATTGGGCTAAAGCACTCATTCATTCAAATTGCAGCGAAAGGCTGCTTTGAGCCCATTTCACCTGATGCTGCAATCTTCAGCAATGGAAGCAAAGAGGCGGTAGCGGTGATTGGCTGCTTTTATTCCCACCCAATCGGCCCTTGGCCAGAAGATCGAATATGGCAGATTGCGGTGTCAGACAAGGCGGGGCACTCGCCCGGCAACTTGTGAATGTCCAACGAGTGCCCACCCCAATAGAGATCAATTCAGTCGGGCAAAAACCCAAGAGGAATATCTTGGTAACAAACGGGCCTGATAAAACGCCTGATCGACATGGTCCCGACAGACGTCGCTCCGAAGTTAGTCGAGGCCGGATAAGGTCCACCATGAACCATCGCCTCGCTGACTTCGACGCCTGTAGGGAAGCCATTGGCCAAGATGCGTCCGGCCTTACGTTCCAAAATCGGCATCAGAGATTTAGCAACGTCTTTGTCGGAGGCATCCATTTGTAGTGTACATGTCAGCTGGCCTTGCAGTGCATGTGCCACGCTGTGCATTTGCTGTACATCGTCGGCGAGGACGATCAAACCAAGCGGGCCAAAAACTTCTTCACCCAAGTCCTTATTGGTCAACCATTGTGCGGCGGTCGTTTGATAGAGGAAAGGTGTGGCATCGCGCCCATAACAAGTTGTCGTCAGTACGGCCTGAACGCCGCTGCTGGCTGCGATGCGCGATTGTCCTTTTCGAAATGCTGATGCGATCCCATCCGTCAGCATCGTTTGCGCAGCCGTCTGTTCCAGCGCTTTGGCTGCTGTTGTGGCAAACGCGTCGGCCTGATCTTTCAGGATCACAACAATACCTGGATTTGTACAAAACTGGCCCGCCCCCATTGTCAGGGAGCCTGCCCACCCTGTGCCAATGTCAGCCCCTCGTGCTTTAGCCGCAGCGGGAAGAATAAACATCGGGTTGATTGAGCCAAGTTCGCCAAAGAAGGGGATGGGTTCAGGACGGCGGGCGCACAGATCAAACAAGGCACGACCCCCACCCAATGATCCTGTAAAGCCGACCGCTTTAATCAGTGAATGCTGCACCAAAGCTTGCCCGACCTCAAGATTGCCACCTTGAACAAATGAGAAAACGCCGGGGTGCATGTCACATTTGACGACTGCCGCGCGGATCGCTTCTGCGACGATCTCGCCCGTGCCGGGATGCGCTGAATGGCCTTTGACAACCACCGGACAGCCCGCCGCCAAGGCAGCAGCTGTGTCGCCACCAGCGGTCGAAAATGCCAGCGGGAAGTTGGACGCACCGAACACCGCGACGGGGCCGATGGGCCGCCCAATCATTTTCAGATCTGAGCGTGGCAACGGCGCACGGTCGGGCAGTGCTTCGTCATGACGACGATCCAGATACTCCCCTAGCAGAATGTGATCCGCGAAAAGACGCAACTGACCTGTTGTGCGACCACGTTCCCCTTGCAGGCGCGCCTTTGGCAGGCCGGTCTCTTGCGTGCCTATCTCGGTGATTGCGTCGCCGCGCGCCTCAATCTCATCCGCAATTGCGTTCAAAAATGCAGCGCGGTCTTTACGACTGGAATACCCAAATGACCAAAAAGCCTCTTCAGCGGCAGTGACGGCTTGATCGATGTGATCAGGCGTTCCGGCTGAGAATTCATATGCAGAGCCATGTGCGGGTTCTGAGGTGAATTTGCTATCTCCCCCAACCCAGCTTCCAGCGATCAGATGTTTGCCATGTGGTGTGAATGTCATGTCTTTTGATGTCCCATTGGTGACTAATTTTCATAATTTTTGATTGCTCAGCGGATGATCAATGCCGGAAACACGCTGATCAGAACCACGACCACAGCGGCAATAGCCACAAAAGGCAGCGCCGATTTAAAGATCGCCCCGGCTTTTACATTTGACACCGTTGCGGCGACGTAAAGCGCGACACCCACGGGCGGCGTGACAAGGCCCAAGGTCAGGTTCAGACACAGGACAATCCCCAGATGATATGGGTCGATCCCGTAAACCGATGTCGCCACCGGCAGCACAATCGGGACGACCATAATCAGCGCAGGAATGCCATCAATGACCATTCCAACCAGCAGCATGATTATGTTCAGCAGCAACAAGAAGAGGATAGGGTTGTCAGCAATGAAGACAATCCAAGCGGCCAAGCTTTGCGGGATCTGACTATAGATCAATATCCAGCTAAAGACATTTGCCGTGGCCACCATGAACAGCACAAGTGCGGCATTAGACCCTGCTGTCAGCAGCATTTGCGGGATGTCCCGCTCAACCAGTTCGCGTGTCACGAACTTGCCGATCAGATAGGCCATGACAGCAGCAATAGCCGCGGATTCGGTTGGCGTCGCCAATCCCAGTGTAATGCTGCCAATAATCGACGCCGGAATGACCAGCGTTATCAAGCCATCGCGAAGCAGTGCGATGCGCTCAACCCATGACAATCGAGTGGCCTCGGGAAACGGATTGATCAACCCCATAATGAAGATCACAACCATGAACCCGCCAGCCATCATCAACCCCGGAATGATGCCAGCAATGAAAAGATCACCAATGGAAATTTGAGCGAGCACCCCATAGACTACAAACATCATGGAAGGGGGAATAACGGGCGACAAAAGCCCGGCAGCCGTTGTTGTGGCAACGGCGAATGTCTTTGAATACCCTTCGCGTTCCATTTCGGGCACCATGACCTTTGACATGATCGCAATTTGCGCTGTGGCCGACCCAAGGATCGACGCCATCATCATGTTTGCAAGGATATTCACATAAACTAGGCCACCCTTCATGGTCCCGACAATAGCGCGCGCCATGCCAACCAGCCTAATGGTGATACCGCCCCCGTTCATCATTTCCCCAACGAGCATGAACAGAGGGATTGCCAGTAGTCCGTACTTACCGATGCCTGACATCAATTGAAGCGCGTAGGATCCGATCAAGGCAGTGTTGCCCGCATCAATCAGATAGGCGGCGGCAGAGACGGCCAGAACAACTCCGATTGGCGCACCAACAAACAGCAATAGGACAAAGACAATGGCAGTGATCATTTTGGTGTGCCTAACGTGGTTTCGGCACGGATGTCTTGAATGAGACAGGCCGTGCTGTGAACCAATAATGTGAACGCGAAAAGAGGCATCACAAGGAAAAACCACACTCGGCGCACGCCGATGGTGTTGGTGACCTCTTGGTAGATGCTGTTGTAGGTCTCTTCAAAAAAGCCCTGCAATTGAAACCCATTCCTTGCCAGGGTCAGCGGGTCAAACCAAAGCCAGGTGGCATAGGCCAGAAACAGAGCAAACAGCACATTCACGCATTGAACGAAGATCGACATGCGGCGGCGGTTCTTTTCGGAAACCGCATCGGACACAAGCGTGACAGCAAAGTTTCGTCTTTGCGCAAACATTAGGCTGGACCCGATAAAGGCGAAGATGACCATCAAATTGATCGCAAGCTCGTCCGCCCAATACAAAGACGAATTCAATGCACGTGCTGCGACGTTGACAACCATCAAAAGTAATACGGACGCCACCAACACCTTTAATGCGGTGGCCTCTATTCTGGTTATCTGGGCCGACAATTTGACGATAGAGTTCATAATAACTGCCTCTTGTTGTCCGGTTGAACCGCCTGTTTCGGAAAACAGGCGGTTCTTGCTCTTTACATCAAAGCTGCGGCTTCTTCGCGCAGACCAATGATGGATGGTGCCTTCGGCTCCCAAATTCCTGACCACTTGCCCAAGGTATCACCAAAGAACGCGGGATCTGCCGTGGTGACGTTCATGCCGGTCCCCTTAAGGTCATCAAGCCACTTGGGTTCGAATTCGATGTACTGACTAAAGAGCCAATCGATCTGCTCCGAAACGGTTTCCGACAACATCATCTTTTCCTCATCGCTCAGAGCGGCCCAATACCGACCCGATACGACGGCGACGACGGGGAACATCATCTGGCTTGTGGTCTTGAGGTTCGGAGCCTGATCATACAGCTTCAATTTCCAAGCCAGTTCAAGATCGATATCTGCACCATCGACCTGGCCATTTGCCAAAGCGTCAAACAATCCCGGTAAAGGCACCGGAGTTGGAGCGACACCCATCAGTCCGTAAAAGTCACGCAAGGCTGCAAAGGGTGTAATCCGGTATTTCCGCCCTGCAAGGTCTGCGGATGTTTGTGCCTCATCACGTGAGATCAGATGGCGCATACCGCCTAGACCAAAACCGAGGCCTTTCATGCCCAAGCTCGAGAACTGATCAAGCATGCCTGTCGCGGTGGCACCTGTCAGAAGCTTTGAGGCATGGGTGACATCCGGCACAAGGTAAGGCGCAAACAGCGCACTCATATCGTCGATCCGGTTAGAGAATTCGGCGACCGTCAGGAAACCCATCTCTAGGCCACCAGCCTGAATCTGCTGGATCATAGTCGCTTCGTTGCCAAGTTGTCCTGATGGGAACACTTGGGTTTCGAACATCCCGCCGCTTTTTTCAGCAAGTGATGTACCAACCCGGTCCATTGTCTGGGTCCAAAAATGGCTGCCCGGTGTGATCGTGCCGATCCGCAGCGTTTTCGCCGATTGTGCCCGAACCAGCCAAGGTGTTGCCAAAGCGGCTGCAGCCAGTGTTGTTGTTTTCAAAAAAGTACGTCTTTCCATCTTCTTATCCTCCGGTTTTTGTTGATAGAAATTGTTAGTGAAAGTAAGCGCCGCCATCTACAACAAGCGTTTGGCCTGTGATGAAGGCGGCTTCGTTTGAGGCGAGAAACACCACTGCGCCGACAACATCTTCGGGCAGTTGATCGCGCGCGATTACGCGTGATTTCAACGATATTTCCTGCAGTTTCTCGATTTGATGTGGGTTCGCTTTGACCCCATCTGACATTGTAAACCCAGGGGCGACCCCGTTGACCCGAATGCCATCAGCACCAATCTCTTTGGCCAGCGCCTTTGTCATCGCGTTGATGGCACCTTTGCTTGCAACATAGTGCAGCAGGTATGGCACGCCCTTGAATGGTGTCCCTGAGGACATGTTCACAATCGAGCCCGCACCTTGCGCCTGCATGGTGGGTAAAACGGCAGCAGTCACCAAGGCTTGGCCCATCACATTCACATTCAGAACCTTTTGCCACTCTTCAGGCGTGATCTTGGAAAACTCCGTAAGCTTCAGCGTGGAATAAAGCCCCGCATTGTTGACCAGCGTGTCGATCCGACCAAAGGCCTTTACCGCAGCCGCAGCCATTGCTTCACATGATACAGGGTCTGAGATGTCACAAGCCATGCCAATGGCCTTGGCACCCGTCGCGGTTACCTCGGCCGCCGCCGTTTCGGCACCTGCAACGTCAGCAATGACAACTGCAGCCCCCTCTTTGGCAAACCGATCCGCAATGGCGCGACCGATGCCCATTGATCCGCCTGTCACGATTACAACTTCTTGATGATCCATTGATTTTCCTACCTATATTTCTGCCATTACGCCTATGTCGACTGCGCCACCCGCCTGATGTCTTCTATTGTCTGTGTGGGCGTGATCAACTCAGGATCCACCTGCAGCTCGATCAGACTTGGCCCCTCATGGGCGCAGGCACGTTCCCACGCACCCGCAAACTGATCGGTCTTATTTACCGTTTCACCGTGACATCCATAGGATTGGGCAAGTGCCGCAAAATCAGGATTGACCAGATCCGTCGTACTAACTCGGCCCGGATAGTGCCGTTCCTGATGCATGCGAATGGTGCCATACATCCCGTTGTTCACTACAATCACCGTCAGATTTGCATTGTACTGCACGGCGGTCGCAAGTTCCTGACCGTGCATTAGAAAACACCCGTCACCGGCAAAACAGACCACTTGCCGATCAGGCATGACACGCGCCGCAGCAACAGCAGCCGGTAGCCCATATCCCATAGATCCCGAAATTGGCGCAAGCTGCGTGACATAGCGGCGATGTCTGTGAAACCGGTGCACCCAAACGGTGTAGTTTCCGGCACCGTTGGTCACGATCGCATCTTTTGCAAGCGCCCCCTCTATTTGGCTCATAACCTCTGACATGGCCAAATCACCGCGCCCCTTGGGCAAAGTCGACCAAGCACGGTAATCCGCGTTGCATTCAGCAACGGCTGCCTGTCGGTTGCTCAGGTCAGTGTCTGGACCTGCACAGCGCAACAGGGATGCAATGACCTCATCAGGAGGGGCTGCAATACCAAGCTGCGGTTTGTAGACGCGGCCAATCTCATCTGGTTCAGGGTACACATGGATAAGATGCTGGTCGCACTTCGGAATACCGACCAACGAATATCCACTGGATTCCATTTCGCTGAAACGTGTGCCGAGCAATATCAAAACATCCGCATTTCTGATCCGAGCGGCCAGCCTTGGGTTGATGCCGATGCCTGAATCGCCAGCATAACCGGGGTGCTCGTTGTCAAAGTAGTCCTGACACCGAAAGGACGCCGCGACTGGGATAGCCCATTTTTCAGCGAAGGTTTCCAGATCAACGCGCGCCTTATCAGACCACACGCCACCACCGACAATGATAAGCGGGGCAGTTGCTGTCGCGAGCGTATTCAAAAGCTGGTCAGCATCATGCACAGTGATTGTTGCTCGCGGTGGCGTCGCGGCGCCTAAATTCGACACTGGGGTTGTTGCGAGTTCGGTCAGCATATCTTCTGGTAAGGCCAGCACCACGGGTCCGGGACGTCCCGACATAGCCACTTGAAAGGCGCGTGACACCATTTCGGCCATACGGTTCGGGCTATCAACTTCGGCCACCCATTTGGCAACCTGACCAAACATCCGGCGATAGTCGATTTCCTGAAAAGCTTCGCGCTCGCGCATGTCGCGGGCCACTTGACCAACAAACAGGATCATTGGGATCGCGTCCTGACGGGCAATATGCAAACCGGCCGACGCATTTGTCGCCCCCGGCCCGCGCGTCACCATGCAAATGCCGGGTCGCCCGGTTAGCTTACCGGAGGCCGCAGCCATCATCGCCGCACCACCTTCTTGGCGGCAAACCGTCAGTTTGATTTCAGGTACATCTGTCAGGGCATCAAGCACCGCCAGATAGCTTTCACCCGGAACAAGAAACGCGTGCTTCACGTCCTGCTGGCGCAGACATTCAACCAAATTTTGAGCGCCTGTCAGAGCGATATCTTGATGCGAGATGTTCACAGTGCCAGCCCAATCTCACCAAAGCTGCGATAGGATTGCGACTTGGGTTTTGCGCGGTCTTCTTCGTTCACATAGTGGATAGATGATTTCCCAAGCAGTGTCTTGGGCAGCACCATGGCGCGAATGAAACGACTTGGGATGTCCTCAACGGCTTGCAAGAAAACCGGCTCTGGCCCACCTTCGAACCACGCACCACCGGGACCATAAGCGGTTGACGACCCTTCGGTATCAATCCGAACGTGGCCTTCACGAAGACAGCGAATGCCTGGCCCCTGATGTGTATGCAGCATGGCTGTACCGGCGGGCGGGAACGCCACGCTATCGAGCCGCAGAAAGCTTTCAGAAATTGCCAAAGCGTCAGGCACTGACCCTGACAGCTTGTGAACAACCCTGTGCGTGGACGCCTGTTGGTCTGTGTCCGACAAATCCCAACGCCACAACGATGCGCCTTCTGGTCCTGCAACAAGCGTTACCGGCCCATCAGCAACAAGTCCGTCGTCACAGGCAATGTCCTGTCCATCGGTCGAGATTTTGCCAGCAGTCACATAAATCGCCCGCGCAACGGTATCTGAAAACGTGACCTCCTGCCCAGCCGCAATATTGTCTTCGAACAAATGAAGTTCCATCTGTAACTCTCCTTAAAACTCTAAGATTTTGACTGCATGAAGGGCGCGGGGATCAGCAATTTGTTTTCCTGATAGCGCACGAGCGGGCGGATTTTCTTGACGTAGGCCTGCCAGTCGGGATCGCCGACTAGCGCCTTGCGCCGCGTGGTTCGGTCCGCAAGATCAGTGTAGGACCACATGTGCACGATTTGATTTTGAGGGCCAAATTCGACCTGATAGTAGCCAAGTAGGTTGCCCAGAATACGTGTCTGTACGGCAAGCCCTTCTGCCTCGTAAAGCTTGAGATATGCAGGAACCTCACCGATATGCAGGGTGTAAATGCGTTCTTCGACGATCATGCTACTGCCCCCAAACCTGCGAGGCAGATGTATTTAAGCTCGGTCCAATCATCGATGCCATACTTTGATCCCTCACGGCCGATGCCGGATTCCTTGACGCCACCAAAGGGGGCGACTTCGGTTGAAATAAGACCTGTGTTCACGCCGACGATGCCCACATCAAGCGCGTCAGCGACGCGAAAGATCCGACCAACATCCCGGCTATAGAAATAACCGGCGAGGCCATAGGGCGTATCGTTTGCCATCGATATGGCGTCTTGTTCTTCGCTGAACGTCGAGATTGCCGCGACAGGACCAAATAACTCTTCGTGGGCCAGATCCATATCCGTCGAAACATCCGTCATCACAGTGGGCTGGAAATACGTGCCACCGGCCTCATGCCGCTCGCCGCCCACTTGTACCTTCGCCCCTTTGTCAGTGGCATCAGCAACAAGGCGTTCAACCTTTTCCAATCCTCGCTCGTCGATCAGGGGGCCCATTTGCGTCGCTTGCTCAAGCCCGTGCCCAACCTGGATCTGCTGGGCGCGGGCGCATAGGGCCGCGACGAATTTCTCGTGAATGCTCTCCTGCACCAGAATACGATTTGCGGCGATGCAGGTCTGGCCGGAGTTCCGGAATTTGCAAATTTGAATACCGTCCAATGCGGCCTCAATATCGGCGTCGTCAAAGATGATGAAGGCTGCATTGCCGCCAAGCTCTAGACTGATTTTTGTCAGATCGCCGGCGCAATCCCGCATAAGCTGCTTGCCAACAGCTGTAGAGCCCGTGAAGCCAATCTTGCGCACCAGTGGACTATCGACCAACGCCTTACCGATTGCCGGAGCATCTTCGCGAGCGCCAGTTACAACGTTAAAGACACCGGCAGGCAGTCCGGCCATTTCGCCCAGTGCTGCAACCGCAAGCGCAGATAGTGGTGTCGCTTCGGCGGGTTTCAGAACCATGCAATTGCCAGCAGCAAGCGCAGGCGCGGCTTTACGCGTGACCATGGCGACAGGAAAGTTCCATGGCGTAATGCCACCGACAACACCCAACGGATTGCGGGTCACCAAGATGCGGGCGTCGTTGCGATGAGGTGGAATGATATCACCATAAAGTCTACGGCCCTCTTCGGCAAACCAACTTAAGAAACTGGCAGCATACTCAATTTCCCCTAGGGATTCCGCCATCGGCTTGCCCTGTTCAAGCGTCATGAGGCGGGCCAAATCTTGCGCATGCGCGCGCACCAATGCGGCCCATCTTTGCAGCACCAATGCCCGATCAGCAGCCGTGCGGCCGCTCCAGTCAGGGAACGCGGCTTGCGCCGCTGCAATCGCAGTGTCCGTTTCAGCCGCGCCCATGCGCGGGACTGAGGCCAAGACATCGCCCGTCGCAGGGTCGGTGACGTCCAGCCGTTTGTCCGAGGACGCAGCCATCCATTTGCCACCTACATAGCAGTCTGTTTTCAAAAATTCTGGCAGTTTCACCACGATTGATTCCCCTAGCTTTCGCATGTCACAACATTGTTCTGTTGGAATGAAAACTAAGGGATCAGGTCAGGTTGGTCTTTGGCTCACCAAATTGCAATTTACCTTTTTGTCCGATTATTTTGGTGGGCGAGATCATGAGCGTAGATTGTTGTGGTCAAAATTTACCACTGCCCGATTTGAAATTCTGAATCGCGCCATTCTTCGACAAATTTGTTGTTCACGGTTGTCCTGTTCTTAAGCCCTCTCAGCCACGAAAAAAGGGCCTTTTCCATGCGTTCGCGAACCGCGCTGTGCGCATTTGACTGGCCAAGATCGACACGTTCGTCCGGGTCACTTTCGTGGTCAAACAACATTGGTGGAAAGCCCTCCCAGAAAATAAACTTCCACCTGCCATCAAATGCCATGTAGCCACGGCATTCATCAACCGAGCGATCTAGGTCCTTTCTAACATCTGCATGAAATGCGTAGTCCAGTTCGCTAAACACTGTTTCGCGCCACTGCACGTCCTTGCCATGCAGAAGCGGTATCAGAGATTTCCCTTCCAGTGCCTCGGGGGCACCATCAAAGCCGAGGCTTTCTAAAAACGTCGGGATCAGGTCGATGCTTTCGACCAGATGCTTGCTGGTGGTGCCGCGCGTGGCATCTGCCTGCGCACGTGGATCGTAGATGATCATCGGAACGCGCACAGATTCCTCGTGAAAAAGTTCCTTTTCCCCCATCCAATGATCCCCAAGGTAATCCCCATGATCAGAGGTGAACACAATCAGAGTATCGTCCATTCTGCCTTGGCCTTCCAACACCGCGAACAGCCGCCCCAAATGGTCATCAAGCTGCTTGATCAACCCCATGTAGACAGGCACGACTGCTTCTCGCACCTCATCACGCATGAATTCACGGCTTTCCTGACGGTCCGCCATGGCTTTGTAGACCGGGTTGGCACGCGTCAGTTCCGATGATGCGCGGTTGGCTGGGATAATATCTGCGGGGCCGTACATCGCATTGTAAGGTGCGGACACGACATACGGCCAATGCGGCTTGATGTAACTTAGGTGCAGTGCCCACGGGTCATCCCCTTTTCCTTCGATGAATTCGATGGCGCGGTCTGTTGTATAGGCCGTCTCCCCATGCTGGTCGGCAACGCGCGCTGGCTCTTTCGCGTATCTCAGGTGCCACCCCGATAGAATTTCTCCGTTCGGGCCTTCAGCAGAATTCGCAAAGTCATGCCATGGGTTTGGGCTGTCGTAGCCGTTGGCGCGCAGATATTCGGCATATTTCGTTTGGATTGGCCCGCTGCCAAAAATCCCGTCGTCTCTGGCGATGTTCTCAAAACCGCCTTCCATCGCATATTCAGATCGATCAGGATCACTCAGCCCACCCAATCGCTCAATACTATTGCGGTCCGGGAGGAAATGGCTTTTCCCGATCAGTGACAAGTTCCGTCCATTTTCCCGCAAATAATCCCCCATTGTTCTTTCGCTAAGGGGCAACGGCACCATCAACCAGGTGGAACGATGGGACGAAACATATCGCCCCGTATAATACGACATCCGCGATGGCCCACAGATCGGTGATTGCACATATGTTCGATCAAACAGAACGCCCCGCCCGGCAAGTTGATCAAGGTTGGGGGTCTGAAGACTTGGATGGCCCGTACATCCCAGATAATCCCACCGCAGTTGATCGACCATAATGAACAAGACGTTTTTGACCGGACCTGGCTGGGCTGAATAGGGCATCGCATAAATCCTCTTGAGACGTCGAGCACGGTTAGAGCTCAGATGGTTGTTGAAATTTGGAGTGAGCCACAGCAACAGTTGTCACCAATTTGGCACGTTCAGGAGGTCTTATCGCCGGACCTTGAGGGAAGATACCGAAAGAGAGGCAACGCCAAGAAGACAAGGATCAGCGCCAGAACTGCAAGGGTAATGGGGCGGTCCGTAATAAAGCCCACAAAATCACCTTGGGAGATCAGACCAGTGCGACGAAAGTTCTTTTCAAAGATCGGACCAAGCACGAAGCCCACGACAATCGGTGCCAGTGGATAGTCAACCTTCCTGAGAAGATAACCCACAACGCCGAACGCTATGAGCGTCCAGATGTCCAGAATTTCACGCGATACGGAATAGGTGCCGACCACAGAAACCATCAGCACGACACACATGATCGACCATTGTGGCAGGCGCAGCAGGCGGATGATCAGCCGCACAAACAGCAGCCCAATGGGCAACAGCAGAATCGCACCCAAGATGAAGACCGCAAAGATGCCGTCAATGATCTCGGGGTGATTGAGGAACATTGCTGGACCCGGTTGAATGGCCTGAACCATCAATCCCCCCATCAGGACTGCGACAATTGGATCGCCGGGGATCGCTAAAGCCAGCATCGGGATCAAAGCGCCGCCTGTAACGGCAGAGTTTGCGGCCTCACTTGCAATCACGCCATCTGTGTTACCGTCGCCAAATTCAGGGTCTGCTGGTTTCTTAAATATCATTGCCGCGCGGTAGCTTAGGAATGCTGCGGTCACTCCGCCGATGCCCGGTAAGATGCCGATGAAGACTCCCAGAGTGCTGGAGCGCAGATAGTTGAGCGGGCGTTTGATAAGCGTGCGAAACGCATCTGCCGATGCAGAAACATTTGAAGACGTATCATGGACGCGGATAGGTTTTTCGACCTGGCGCAGGATTTCGGAGATTGAGAACAAACCTACCAGCAAAGGAACCAGAGCGATGCCACTGTCCAGATAAAGCGAGCCAAAGGTAAAACGGGATTCGCCGCTCACCGGGTCTAGGCCAATCGCCGCGATGAGCAGCCCCAAAAGACCCATCATCCAGCCCTTCAGGGCAGAACCACCTGACAATGCACCAACGGTAGTCAGGCCAAGCAGTGCAAAAGCCGCAGCCTCTGCCGGGCCAAACTTAATGGCAAAAGCCGCCAGTGCCGGGGCGACAGCAATCAATACGAGACCGCTGATGACCCCGCCGATACATGAGGCAAGAGTTGCCAAGGTTACGGCATATGAGGCCTTTCCCCTAAGCGCCATGGGATGCGCATCAAGCAGAGTCGCGGCCGCCATAGGGGTGCCGGGAATGCCTATGACGGTCGCGGACAAAGCCCCGCCATAGCTGCCGCCCTGATAGAGCCCCATCAAAAGGGCCATCGAAGAAACAGGATCCATGTAAAACGTAAACGGTATTGCCATGACAACGCCCAGCAATGGACCAACGCCGGGTAAGGCACCGATCACCACACCCGCAGCGATGCCGACCACGAGAAACATCAGTTGAATGCCGCTTAGGAGCGATGGAAAGCTGGCCAAAGTTTGGAAAAAATCACTCATCAATCAAAACACCTGATCAATGGCAAAAATGCCTTCGGGCAAAACAGTGTTCAGCCCATAGCGAAAGATTATCAACAGGATAAGCGAGGCTGCGATGGCCACCAGAAGGGCAGCCTTTAGGTTTTCTGCGCGATTTAGGAGTGCCGCCACAAATACAAGCGGTGGGACAGTCAGAAGATACCCAAGCGGCTCAAAGAGTGACGCAAACAAAGTGATAAGTGTCAGAGCAACTCCAACCAAACGCAGATTGCTCCAGCTGATTTTTTCCAGCCTGTCCTTGGGGGAAATCCATGCCTGACATAGCAATAGCAGGCCGATGAGGCTCATTGCGCCAAGGATGATGCGCGGATAAGCGCGCGGCCCGGTGAGTTTTTCGAGATCGGAACTGAACGCAAGGTCGATCTGACTTGTGAGGTAAAAGAAGAACGCAACAATCGCGAGTAACGCGGCAGCGCCAAGCACTTCCCTTTGCTGAAGGTTCATCAATTGGCCCTTTCGTATGACACATAGGTCAGCGGGTGGGGTGTGCCCACTGACCTATAGTGACCCTAGTTCGAGTTTCTCAATTCTTCGACGCGAGGTGTCAGAAGTTGTTCGGTCTCACTCCACAACGCTTCGAAAACCTCGGGTGATGCGTAATCAATCAATTTCCCGAGTGGCCCCAGCTCTTCAATAAACGCTTCGTCCTGCAGTATCTCGGCACTAACCTGTCGCAGCTTTGCCAACACATCATCTGGCGTCCCAGCCGGAGCCACCAAACCGCCCCACCCCAAAGCTGCGGGACCCCAACCGATTTGGATGCCAACATTTGCTGCAGTCGGCAGATCAGGTGCTACTGGATGGCTTTCATCGGCCAGCAGTAACAAGTGCTTGACCTGCCCCTCCATGACCCGCGTGGCCGGAACAACGCTCACTGATACATCAAGTGATCCATTCAGCAGCCCGGTGATATTGTCCCCCATACAACCGCCATTGAACGGGATAGGATTGAATTCAAGCCCCGCTGAACGCATAAATTGCTCCCCCACAAGACGGGGCACCGACTGAGGCGCACAGACGCCATAGTTCAGCGTCTTTCCCTCGGACTTAGCCCACTCGATAAACTCCGGCATGGTGTTTGAGGGATGCGATTCAGCGACTGTAATGGTAAAGGGGATCGCCAACACCCCAGCGATGGGTGCAAAGCTTGAATTGTCATATGGCAGATCAGGATCAAACAGCTTTCCGGCGATCTGCGGCGCAACCCAATTGTTAAGGAGCGTGTAACCGTCTGCGTCAGCTTTTGCTGCGGCGGCTGTCGCCTTCTTGCCGCCAGCGCCAACCGTCGAAGTGACAACCACTGGCTGACCAAGCTCTTCGCCCATCCTTTCCCCAAGTGTGCGCATCACCGCCTCAAATGGGTCACCAGGTGCCCAAGGAAAAAGAAGGGTGATCGGTTTGTCAGGATATTCAGCATGTGCAACAGACGCCATTCCGCCGATGCTTAGGGTCGTTGCCAACATCAGTGCCAGCGCTTTTTTCCTAGTGGTGTTCATGGTTACCTCCCCATATAGTGTTTATTGATGAGATACTAGCCGGTAGGCATGGGGTGGTCTTTGCCTGGCCCAAGTGCTATTTACCTTTTTGTCCGATTATTTTGATTGCGCTGCTTTTGGAGGCGACTTGGCTGATGCACTAGGAATTGCTGTAGGCGCGTTTGGGCGGGTTGCGCTGCTGTCAGCAACGGAACCCGTTCAGGATCATGCTCATTCTCAAGTTCATGCGCTGATCAAAATATCCGGAGCAGATACAAGCTTTCTAGTTGATGGACAAACCGCCCAAATGACGGATCGTCAAATGGTATTGGTCAATCCATGGATCGTGCACTCCAATGACAGAGAGATCGGAATCGACCCCACAATCTTGTTGGCGCTCTACATAGATCCGCTGTGGTTTGGTGAGCAGGGCAATCAAATTGTAACTGGCTTCCACAAATTGCCGTTTCATCAGATAGTAGCAGAGGTCAGTCCCGAACTGCACAGTCAGGCACGGCATTTAGCGGATCAAATGGCTGACTTTCATACCGAAGAAGACCATTTTGACCCATTGCTTCGCGAACTGGTCTTTTCAGTCCTGCAGTGTTCGAAAACAGATGCGATCTCGGATGTAAGTTCGCGCAGGGCATTCGCCAGCGATCCACGCGTCCGCAGAGCCATCCGCGCTTTTCGAGAAGAGCCTTCAAAAGAGATAGACCTCACGGAGGTTGCTAAAAACGTCGGACTGTCCCGCTCGCAATTTTATGCCCGGTTCCGTCAGTGCACAGGGCTAAGCCCAAGAACATACATCGACACCTTGTGCTGTGAACGCGCCGCCAATCTGCTCAGTGATCCAGAGCATACAATCGCAGAAATCTCTGAAGTGCTCGGTTTTTCCGCTCAAGGGCATTTCACCCGGTTTTTCAAATCTAAAACAGGTGTCTCACCGAACAATTTTCGGATGGGCCATATAGAGGTCGGTAGAGTTCTTATATGAGATGATAATTTGCGCCGACCCTAGTCCGCGAGCGCGAATTTGCCGGGCTCATTTTTCGCAGAAGGTTGAATTCTGTGCTGCCTCTACCAAACGCGAAGCTCCAAAAGCGGGCATTGGGGTAAATGCAGCGAAAGTTAACTTTGTCCTGCACAACAGCCGTTAGTGCTTGGCGAAAGCAATGTCTGCTTCCTCAGTTGGTGGTGGCAAACAAAACCACCCCCGAATGAATTTATAAGGCTAACACTAAAGGCCCATGGTCCGAGACGCGAGGCCCTGAGATAGAGGGGGCCGGTCTTGCGGCCTGCGGCTTAGCTGTAGGAATTAGGAACAGTAACCCCTACTTTTCAGCGATCAAATATCTACGCATGGGGCACTGCCCTTTAGGTTCGAATCTAAACGTGGCTTCCGTCTTAGATGAGATATGGGTTTTGACCTGCCTGATCGTATCAAAAAGGCCCTAATTTACTGTCAAACAGATGTTTTTTGTAACCCATTTGTAACCCAAAAGAATGCCAAGTTTGAGAGATCAGCATCTAAATCATTGATTTAAATGGTGCCCCCACACTGCATTGAACTAGTGCTTCAAACTATCCCACTGTGTATATCAGACACTGATAATAAACAAATTTTATATTATAAATGTCCCATACAGTCTTGTGATGCCCCATTGCATCCCCCATAATATGGGGGATATTTTGGGGGATGCTATCATGGGGAAACTTACTGCCGTCGCGGTCAAGAACGCCCCACCCGGCAAGCACGAGGATGGTTCCGGTCTGCGCCTAGTCAAGCGTGCCGATGGCGCAGGTCAATGGGTGCTGCGGGTTACCATCCACGGACGTCGTCGGGAAATGGGCTTGGGTGGATTGAAATCGGTATCCCTAAAAGAGGCCCGTGAACTTGCTGCCCATTTCAGAGGACTAGCGGCCAAAGGCACCGACCCCATCAGGGAGCGTGAACATGAGAGGCGAGAAGCAGCGCGTAACCTGCACCTGCTGGCTGATGTGTCGCTGGACGCATTTGAAAGCCGAAAGGCCGAGCTGAAAGGGGACGGCAAGGCTGGAAGATGGTTCAGTCCGCTCGAACTGCACGTTCTGCCTAAGCTTGGACGAGTTCCAATCGCTGATATCGACCAGCGCGACATTCGTGATGCGCTTGCCCCAATCTGGCATATTAAGGCCGCTACAGCAAAGAAGGCAGCAGATCGGCTGAACATAGTATTAAACCACGCAGCAGCACTGGGCCTAGACGTTGATCTTCAGGCAGTTGCGAAGGCCAAGGCCTTGTTGGGCCGCCAACGGCATACGGTGAAATCCATCCCCAGTTTGCCCTGGCAAGAGGTGCCAGATTTCTATTCAACGCTGGATGAAGCCACCGTCACGCACCTGGCGCTTCGTTTGCTAATCTTGACGGGGCTTCGCTCCAGGCCGATCCGTTTTCTGCGGCTAGATGAGATCGATGGTGATGTCTGGACAGTTCCTGCTGAAAACATGAAAGCGCGCCTTGGCGCTGCTCAAAACTTCCCTGTTCCACTATCTGCAGAAGCACTTGCTGTCATCGAGCAGGCCCGGCCATTTGAGCGGAATGGTTTCCTGTTCCCTTCTTTAAGGAAGGGCGTGATCAGTGATGCTACTATGGCACGTCTGATGGAGCGCAGAGGCATGGAGGCTCGCCCACATGGCTTTCGCTCCAGTTTGCGGACTTGGCTGGCGGAAACGACGGACGCCCCTCACGAGGTTGCTGAGGCCATGCTGGCGCACATGACTGACAACAAGGTCGTCCGCACCTATCGGCAGACTGACTACCTCGACCGGCGTCGTATTCTGTTGGAGCGGTGGTCAGATTACGTCACGGGCGACCCAGTTAATGTCTTGAAATTCACTGGGAGGATGCCGTGAGTATAAGCAGTTTCAGCGATCGATATTGGAACTTGGCCCAAGCTGTCGCTTGGGTTGTGTATCGGGAAAAAGATTTGGTTGATCAAATGAAGAACGCAACTCGCCACTCACTGGGGGCCGTTAGCCTATACCCATCAATGTGGCCTAGTGGTCGAGAGAAAGTCGGTAAGCTTGAGGAACTGCACAAAAAGCTCATTGGGGGCAAATTGAATGCAATGGGTTACGCTCAGGCCGACCAAAACTCCATCGCCGATATACCTGCATCGATATGGCCTGATCTTGTTTTGAGGCCACCTTGTGCCTTTGATGGACGCAAACTCGCTACCTGCCATGAGCCATGGACTGACATCCGCGTTGAAAGTGCGATCGTAAAGACACTATGGCGGGGGCTTGATGAACGCAGTGGTCGAAAAGTCTACGATGGCGGTGAAATTAAAAAAATATTTGAAGAGTGCAGCGCAACAAACCCTTCGCTCTCACAAAGTAGGCAAATTGGCCTAGCGCAGGATGAATATTCTAAGCGGCATGGTGCTAATATTCGCCCAAGCATCACCACCGTAAAGCGCTTTATCCCTAAGTAAGCTAAATCGGTCCACGGTCCAAAATTTTGATGGACCGAACATAGTCGGACGGACCGGTTTTAATCGTGCTCATCTAGCCTCAGGTTAAATCAAGGGCACCCATCAGCATTCGCGCGGAACCAATCGCGGGTGGCCTGCTCCTAGAAGCAGAGGTTAAAATGAAATACCTGACACTCCAGCAACTAAGCCAAAAACTGGGCGGGCGTGCGCGCTCGTCGATATACCGCGATCTTGAATTTAGTCGTCTGCCACAACCCATGAGACTGGGCGGCCGCATCTATTGGTGCGAACAAGACATCGATGCCTTGATGCAAGCTGGGAGTGAGAAAGCACTGGCGGTGGATGCGCAATGAACAACGAACATATAACTTTTGATAAAGACACTATGGCTGCGTCGCCAGGTCTAACCATCGACAAATCCTTAGATTCTCAAAGTGACTTCGTCATCCTGTTGCGATTGAAGAGCCGCGCAAACAAGCTGGTCAAGCGCGATGCATCGGGTGACCTCAGTAAAGAGGCAGGGCCGCCAATCATCTCTGCAACGGCAAACACAGTATATGTAACTAACGCGTCCTCAATGAAAGCCCTCTTGCTTGAAGTTGCAGACAATCCAAACACCGTCATCATACCGAGTGGATATTTCCCTTGCTCTGAACCAGACAGCAATGAACCACTTGCAGCCGGGTCAAAGTTCAACATTTCATCAAAGGCCTTTTTAGCCGGCCATCTGGGCACTGAGAAAGATGACACTGATAGGCTGGCTGGCTGGCACCAGATCGATGGGCAACGGCACATAGCCCGGCTCAAAGCCAATATGCTTCCCAGCAGCTGGGTGCTGTTTGACCGGGATGAGGTCCAGGGTATGCCGGAGCATCTTGCTGTCATGTCCGATGATGAATGGCTTGCCGCCATGGGAGAGATGATCCCAGGCCTTGGTGACGTTGAAAAGGTTATGGTGCCCAGCTCCACCGGCCGCGTCCTTGTAGACGGAAAACCCATGGCAGCATCAGGCCAGCACTATTACGTTCAAATTGACGATGTCGGTGACCTCGAACGGTTTGGTGCCACGCTGCTTCAGCGGTCGTTCCTGACCGGCCGCGGCTTCATGCGCCCGCTTTATTCAAAGCCGCAACAAGACAAAGTTGTCATCGCCCGGCAGTGGAGCATCTTCGACCCAACCACATTTTCCCATGAGCGCCTCGCCTATGAGGGTGCCCCGACACTGAAAGGTGAATGCCTGACACTTGCTCCGCCCAGAGTAGAGGTAATTCGACCATGACCCGCCTAAATACACATACTCTCGTTGATTTGAGCAAAGACGAAATTGAACTTGTAGTCGCAGCAACAGGAAACAGACTTAGCTTTGAGAACCGTCGCAAAAAGGTGGTGAACAATAATGGGCACTTGGTCGAGATGCGGGTCCGTACACCCGTCATTATCAACAGCCAATATCTCAATGTCGACACTCTGATCGACACTGATGTCGGTAAGATGACGCTGATGGATTACTGGAAAAGCGGGCATAAGAAACTGCGTTGCCAGTCCACTTTCCGCGATTCTTCGTCCACGAATGGTATCCTCAATTTACACAACGACTTTGCGCCATTTCTCTTCGACAACGGTACCCGCATCAAATTCGTCCTCCCACCTGATGAACTGCAGCGGCACATGCCGGATGCCTGGATCGGTCGTTTGATCGGTTTGGACAAGGAAGAAATATTGGGTCGGTGGACCGAAGCTCTCCGTTCCATGGAAGCATTAGCAAGACGTAAGGTCCTTGAGTGGGTCTACAAGAACACCGATGCAGACAAGACAGAGCTGAACGCCGCTCTGAAGGCGGCACAAGATGTCTGGGCCAAACAAGCAAATAAGTCAGCAAACGATAATATGATCTCTGGGATAGAGGCTGAAGGCAGAACACCTGTTATGTATGACGCTTCAAAGCTTCCAGAAATTTTGCGGCAAGTTGAGCGTGCAGTGTTTGAGGATCGGCTCAACGACCTGGTGCTGACGCATACTCAAGGCCTGGTCACCGTACGCGAAAAACGCCCGACGACTGTCCGAGAGGTTGCTCGCGAGAGCCAAGTCGAGTGCGATGATGCACCATTGGGTCTCCTGATAGACCGATACGAACAGCATGGCCTTGGTATCCGCTTGATGGCCAGCTGTGCTTTTCTTCAAGAGAACAAGGCGGGACGAATAACCAAAATCCCAGCACCCTCCAAGCTCGTTCATACGATGCTGGAGACCAGCCATAATCACGCGGCAGCCCTCGTCGGCATCATTGAGCACCCTGCGGTGAAAGAGGATGGCGGGTTGGTATCGGGCGAAGGGTTCGATCAAAATACCGGCTTCTATACCCGAGTGCCAAAGGCACTGGTTCCTGATTTGCCTGAGATAATAACGGCAGTGATGGCCGCGGCATCGTATAGTTGGATTGCCGAAGAGGCTCTGGCTGACTTCCCTTTTGCAACCGATCTTGATCGTGCCGGTGCCGTGGCAATGCTGCTGACAACTATACAGAGGCGCCTAATGATCGGCAGTGAGGGTGCCCCAATGTTTTCGATGTCGGCACCGGTCCAGTCTTCAGGAAAGACGGCGCTTGCTCGGGTCAACTCGCACCTGGTTCACGGAGTCGGCTTGCCGGTTACGTCATGGCCGAACAATGACGAAGAGATGGGCAAGCACCTTCTTGGCATACTCATGGAAGGTGTTTCCATCGTCTTGTTTGACAACCTGCCTGAAGGTGGGCGCATCGAAAGTGATGAACTGGCCAAGGCCTCAACCGCAGACAAATACCGCCGCCGTATACTGGGTGAAAACCGTGAAGGTGAAGCCCCGACCAACGTGGTTTGGCTTTTCACCGGCAACAACATTCAGCCGTCGGCGACTTCAACACCCGGACCATTCAAATCTACCTTGATGCAGGCTGCGAAAGCCCAGACAGAAGAACCTTCACCCGCGACGACATTGAGACGTGGTGCCTCGACCATCGACCTGAGTTCTTCTACCACGCCCTGACCATCCTGGCGGGCTACCGACGGCATGTGTGTTCCCAGCAGCAAACGTCCGGTAAAACCGCTAATTGTGAGCCGACCCGCTTCAAGGACTGGGACCAGCAGGTGCGTGAACCTATGGCCTGGGCAGGGGCGCCGGACCCGGCCGAGCTGTTTGAACAAAACAAGGCAGAGGACCCACAGAAAGTTGGTAGAGAGGTACTACTGGAGGCTTGGCGCAACGTTTATGGTTCAGAGCCACAGCAATTGAAGAAGGTGCTCCTGGACGCCGACCAAGTCGGCCACATTGCATGTCGTGCCAGATTGGGCGACGCCATCTCAGATCTTGTACCCATCAATCGGCTAACATCAAAGTCGCTCAGCACGTTGCTGCAAAAGTTTCAAAACCAATGGATTGGTGACTTCCGCATCCGCAAGGCCCCCCAGAGCGAAAACTCAAAGTCCGCAGCCAATTGGTATGTCGAATGCCGCGTGAAGGACGACGAGCAGCCCATGGCCAAAACTCGCCGCACAGCCGTAACTCCCCTCACTGTATTGGCCGCCGAAGGGGTAGAAGGGGTCAAAAGGGGTAATTCCAGACTGTAGAGACACAAAATGAATTATTTAGAAATTTCAAATTCAAATTTCTTTCAGTGGAAAACACCCCTTATGACCCCTTCTACCCCTTCGGTGAGGCCAACAAGTAGGTCGGCATGAGCAGCAATCACAACAGTAACGCCACGGCTCAAGCGGTCATGGATCAGGCTGAAGCGAGATCGCTTCGATCGCAGGCTGACGAACTGGAGGCAGGCTCGACGCCTGATCCGCTATTAGCAGAGTTCATGCGACACGACGCTGCCGCACTTGAAAAGTCATCCGCTAATGCTCTTGCCTTGGTAAAATCTCCGCCCATCGGGTCAGGCGGTGAACTGGTCCCCACGGGCGGCCAGGTGAAGCGCGGGGTCAACTTAATCGACACCGTTGAGCGTCCAGATGCCATCACAGCTGAAGCAAGCATGGACCGCCTCAAGCTGGCAATGACATTTGCAGGCAAGGCAAAGTCACTGATTGAGGATGAAGGCGGTAACTGGCAGCGACAGGATACCGCCTGTGCCGCAGAGGCAGCCCGTGTGGCCAATTCTGCAGCCCG
>Ga0115564_10001337_pt1 | contig 22735 bp, 17 predicted proteins | sample COGITO_mtgs_1105_7_FD_88680 | JGI IMG/M metagenome (GOLD analysis project Ga0115564, IMG submission 88680) | Pelagic marine microbial communities from North Sea - COGITO_mtgs_110523 | ecosystem: Environmental > Aquatic > Marine > Epipelagic | place: Germany:Helgoland, sampling site Kabeltonne...
CAATTAGATGTTTATTTGTTGGTTCTATTTGTTTTTTCCAAGGTTCTTTACTTGGAATATTATATTCAGGAAATATTTTTTGCATTAAATATACTAACACTTTCCATTCATGGTGAGCTCCATGGATCAAATCAATATTCATAATAATACTTAGTGATATTATAAATACTTAATGATATTATAAATTCTTAAATAAAACATTAATTGTTTATATATAAATATGATATCAGTTTATATCATATTTATATTTATGGTGTTATACGAACGATCATAATCATGCTTATTTATTAACATTCTAAATAAGTCAACGGATTCGTTTTATCAATGTTCAAATCTTTCTCTATTACTTTAAACCCGCATTGGATAGCAAGTTTGCAAAATCTATCAATTCCTAACCAGAACCATTTTCCTTTTACAGGAACCGCATCAAAATATTCATTCATTGTTGATTTTAATTTATCGTGATCATTGAATATATTATACTCTTTTTCACAATTTGATATGCGATGAGGTTCATTTTTAAAAAATTTGTAAATATCTCCATATGAAATGAATAGTTTACATCCAGGTCTACACTTTGTTTTTAAGGCTGTCATATAATTCTTGATTTCATTATATGTTAAATAGCAAAAAGTATCGTATGTAAATACACAATCTATCGTATTGTCATTTATACATGTTAAATGATTATTATTGACATGATGATACGATATCTTATCACTTTGTGGCACGTAATTCCAAAAATGATTTTCTTTTGCTGATTTTATATCAACGCAATGTAAATGTTTAGCGATTGAATAAATTTCTCTACTCCACTGACCACCACCGGGACCTATCTCTAAAAATGATGTAGTACTATTTACATTTTGCTTAATATATTTTTCTATTCCTCTTTGATTTCTTCCATATCCACTACGGGGACCATATGAAGGAGGTACAATATTATCGCATACAAAAGACACATTTTTAAATGAATCTGATAACAATTGTTTATGTTGAGAAAAAACATTTTCTTTACGTTTTATATTATATTTCATCATGTTTCCACTGACAAATCTATAGTCTGTATTCAAAATTAAATTCTTCAATTCTTCAAATGAGTCAAAATATATGATATGTGGCATATTTTCGTTATCGTGAAAATCAGCTTTATCTAACCAAAAGTCTAAAAATGACATACCTGGATAACCATTCAGAGCCTCATTGAAGCATGGCGGATGTTGAAATTGAAAATACCTACTTCCAATGCATGGATATTTTCCCTTCATTATCAACGATTTTAGAAATTGTAGGGATGGCGTGAATATAGGAACATTAGCAGAATAATACTCAAATAAAGACATAGTGCTTGCTTCATATGGCATAAGAATTATAGCCTTGTATGAATATAATTCATCCCACGAGTAGCGACCTTTTAGATCATCCTTATACACCACATTATCTATAACAGGTAATAAGTCTTTCCTTTTTGTACCCATAACAACGATTTTTTTATGGATTGGATTATATTTCGCATTTGTATATAAACATAAACTTGGTATATGACACGACTTAATATTTGTACCTAGCTCTAAAAATCTTTGATCGGCTTTATTGTTTGATATAGCTATGAGTTGTTTTCGTTCCCACATATTAAATAATGATTTATTCAAATAGTTCATCATCGCGTCATTCTTTCCATCATTCCAGCAAAATGGTTGTATGTAACGGCAACTATTTACAAGATATATTGGTTTATTATATTTTTCAAACAGCAAGCAAAATACTGGAGTATGAGTGACTATAAACCCATCAAACTCAGATAAAAAATCGTCATATTTAGTTTGAAATTCCTTAATCATATCTAAATCAATTTTTCTCCATGTTTTATCATTTATAATATCAGGGGTTTCTCTTGTCCGATTGAATACCCATGTATGTCCACTTAAGCTCCAATCTGTAATTTCTACATTTGAACATAATTTTGAAAAAATATCTTTTATATCAGCGATAACACTAATATGTAAATCCATATTAAATAATTTTACTTTATTTCTCAAACAATATTTGTTTTGTAACCCTAACTTCAAATAATATTTTTGTATATCCGATATATTTCCTACGAATCTACTTTCTATTGGTTCATGTTCTGGAAATGGGAATGAATTGGGTAATTTTGTACCACCAGAGTAGTGTTGAATATGGGAATTATGGTAGATTTTAAAAAAGGTCCCTGTTAATATCGTAGCATCATTATCAAATTTTTGTTGATTATTACCAAATGTTTTACTAATTTCTAAAACTTCACTTTTTAAATTTATTGTGTAATCATTTTTTACACCAAACATACCAGCGGCTATATTCCATCCATGCTGATGATTATCAGCCATTACATGTAATTTTTTATCACCTTTCATCCATTCATCTACAGCTACTTTTTCTCGTACATTTAATACAGAGTCTAAGTCGCGGGATATCCAAATATCAACATCGGTATCATCATATGGTAAGAAACGTAATGCGCGTAAACATATGTTAGTATCTACAATTATAACCTCTAAATTTTCCAATTCTAATAAAGGATGTACGTACTCCATCGGTTCTGAAATGGGAATATAAACTCGGCATATCCAGTCAGGATATATTGTTTTTGCTAATTCAAAATTAACATAAACCCCTTTCAAAAAATTACGCTTCTCATCTCGTATATCATTAATTCCATATAAACAAAAACTAATTACTTTTTTGTTTTTCTTATTAACCAATTTTTGACTGACTTTAGTTATATAGAACTTTTTATCATTCGTTTTCATTAATGTATCAGGACAAAATAAAGACCAGGATATAGACGGACCATTTATACCATTAATATTCCACGTGAATTTATCTATATCATTATTTTTCTCGTACCTTTTATTTACAAAATACATTTCTGTATCATTGTTAGTTACATATCGTTTATAATGAATATGATGCGATACTGTACTGTTGTAATATCCTATAAATTCTTTTCCTTGCTCACAAATATGTTTTTGAGTTAAAAATGATTCTATTACACTTTTCCCTTTATCTATATAATCTTCCGTGAAATAGATTTTATATTTTTTTTTTAGTTCATCTAATATATTAGCATCTTTCCTATCACTCATTATCATTAATGGAATATTAGTGATGTTTAAAATGTTTAGGTTATTCAGTAATAGTTGATTATGATTATTTTGAACTGAATTAATATGACTGGAATCATATCTTACGTCACCAAAACGAAAATGAATTGAAATATATTCAGAAGGTAGTTCTTTTGTAGGTAAATTAATTTTATAGTTAGATAATACGTTACAAATATTTACCATTTTACGCATATTGTCTTCATTTGTTAAAAATGTTACTAAGCAACGTGCCGCATTACTTTTACTTATATATATATGTTGTTCTTTAAAATCATTTATATCAAAAATTACTAGCTCTCTTCCTCCAGCAAAATTTTTTATGTATTTTGAGTCTTTGCCAAACAATTCGTATATATTTTTGTCTACTATAGCTATATGAGAGAACGGTCTCTCAAATACAGTTCGCGATTGTCCTATTAATTCATGAATCTTACCAGGTATATGATGTTTATATATTTCGAGTCCAAATGGTAAAAGGGTATTTATATTGGGAAACAATGATATGAAATCTCCATGATTCCATGAAGCTTGACCACAATGACATAATGGATTTCTTATTAATAGAATTAACTTACGCTCACTAATGTTTGCTAGATAAATAGCAGTCTCTAGAGAGAATAATTGATTACAAAATCCTACACCTGTAAATAGTTCATATATCAATTTACCTTTCATTATATTTATTATTTTATTTAATAAATATAATTATAACACATTAGATGATCCATTATAATGATATAATCGTGGTATAATCATGGTATAATAGTTGGTGATTGAAGTTACATCGCCGAGATTTCTAACTCAATATTAGATTCAATATTAGACTCTACAAATATTTCTTTTTCTATAATCTCTTTCAATTTACCATTATTTCTTAATGATAATGCTATCATATGATCATTTCCTGGATGTTCAATAATTTTACACTTACTGTCTTCTAAATATAATGCGTGCTTTTTGTCTATGCCATTATTACCATTAATAGAATAATGAATATCAATGGATGAATGAAATGGTCTATAATTTATTAAATCTAAGGACTTTTGATACATTTCATCATCGGGCTTCTTATCCCTTAACCAACGACATGTGTTGGGTGCGTTATATTTATCGCCTATTAATTCGTCCTTTTTCTTATTTATTACTGTTTGAGGAGCAAATGCCAATACCTTGTCAAATTTTAGCAACTCGCCGTATAATATAGCAGCAAATCCACCAGCGGAACATCCTAAACCAATAATTTTTTTATACTTCTTATGCGCAATTTTTTCCTTTATTAATGAAACCGTTTCTTCCAACGACATTGTTGAATTCTTTAGACCGCTCATATAATAGCGACAATTGATATCGCGCAAGAATAATTTGTCGATATTAGTATATTGCTTCAAAAAATTGTAAAATATAAATGTGGGTATTGATTGTTTCCATCCCATTCCAGCAAAAGTTACCAAAAGAACATCGCCTCCATTATCCTCATATAAATAATCATCTTTATCACTCCAGGCGTGTTTGCTTCCATTATCAGAATAATCCACATCGCCTACAATTTTAGTCATTACTGACTCAACTCTACTTTCGTCAACGTAGTCATCATATTCAAGCGACATACTTGATAAAATAGGTTTATAGGATGTAAAATCGCGCAATCCAGTGATTTTATTTTTGATCTCCTTACCAGTTTCATCAAAAAAGAATGATATAAGTACTACACGTGTTCCACTAGTGACAGGATTTACATGATGGAATATTGAGGATTTAAATACGACTACTGATCCTTTCTTCAGTTTTGTAGAAAAATCAAAACTATCAAAACATAATTCTCCGCCCTCATAATCATCGGGGTCTGATAATGCTATAATCATTGATGTACTACGGAACGCTGTCTCGTCTGAATCATCTCTATGAACATTATAGAAACCATTTGCTTCTCCAATGTATTTACCGGCTTTCCATCGTTCACGATATTTAATATCAGAAAAATTCTCTTTTATCTCTTTATACAGGTTTGAATATATTTTATCGTCTATTTTAGATAATAATGCGGTTTCTTGGATAAATAAATCTTTTCTGTTTTTTTGATTAAGATTTACTCTTCCTCCTGCACCTACTCTACCGTCTCTATAACGGGATTCATCTAGATTATTTAATATATAATTGATGAAATCGTCATCAAAAACATTCTCATACACTTTATAATCCATATAGTCTATAATGTGTATTTTTTTTAGATATTTAAACTTATATACTATAAATTCATTTTTGAACTTTGTAATAGCTCCAACTAATCATCGGATCTATAATGTAATAGCAAAATATCATAGAATTCGCCAGTAAATTTTTCACGGAAATGAATATGATCTGTGCCGCTAAAAATAATTAACCCACCACTTTCGCAATCTAACGATAGGCATTCATTGGTTTTTGGCGTGAAACTAGATCTTCCTTTATATTTTACTGGTTGCTTTACTTTGTGTAACAATATTGGCCAATCTTTGTCTTTATTTACTAGAAAGGATACAGTGTACTCGCAATCTTCGCGATCAGTATGTGCTGGTAATTCACTATCATTTACATACGAAGAAAGATATGTGTATGTAGGTTTAAGTTTTTTGCTTGTAATTGCCTCAATCAATGGTAGAATTTCATAATGTAAAAAACGCGAAAAAGGCTCATTATGGGCTTTAAAACGATTAGACTGTCTATCACCCAACTGAAAAACTTTGTTTTCGATAGTTTTCCTATAATATTCCATAAGTAAAGCTAACATTTCTGTATGTACCACTTCACTCGCAATAACTGGAGTGAATTCGTCAAATACATATTCCTTATTTACGTTTTTAAGCATCAATCCTTTTCCATCATCACGTAACTTTTTGAATCGTAATACACATTCATTGAAATATGAAAAATCTCCTTTAAATCCATATATAAATTGTTTATGTCCAGCCCATCCTCTAGTAATTTTTTTATTTTCAAACAAATTTAATACGGTATTAAATGTATCTAAATGATTCTCTTTAACATTAGGTGTTTCGTGAATTGGATTGGATACAACGGTATCGTTATTTGTGGTATCTTTAGTTTGTGTATCATCAAACTGGAAATTTTTATTTACATTTCCTGATTTGTCCTTCTCTCTTACATAAACATTTATAATGTATCCGTCAATATCGTTATCATTTGTCAAACGATGGCACATATTTTCGTCACGATTGCGTGTGGTTCCAACATTATCGTATATCATAACAGTACCTTTATTACAAATAACTTCGGTATTTAACTTAGGAAACGCGTATTTCATTTTGTCACTCAAGCAAATTGATATAGTTTGGACACGTTGTCCCAGTTTTTCAGTATATGTTTTCCCTTTGTCAGTGGAAATGTCATATGCATCCTGGAAGGGTCCGTGAACTACATGACTTCCATATTTGATTACATTCATATTCTCTAAAAAATCAGGAGTAGTCCTGCATATTTTTGCAATAGTGTTAATTATATCTATCTGATCTACATTCTTAATCCAAGCACTAGGGTATTTACTTTCAGAGAATGTGCATATATTTATCAAATCATCGCATTCACTTTTGGTTAATAATGATTCAAATTTTAATATATTCTTTTCTGGATGTAATTTAAATATATTGCTCTCTGAAACGGATTCAACTTTAATAGGGGTATGAATTGATTCGGAAGTCTTTTTATTAATCGCGGTATAGTAGCCAGGATTAAATTCGGAATACAACATACTTTTGGGACATTCACGAAACCATAAATTAAAAATATATTTTTCGCCCTTTACTATTGGCATACCAGCATGTTGTGAAAGAAGGTGTTTATTAATAGAACCGGTATATGTATTTTGAAAAACCAATAATTTTCCCTGAGCTGGCTGAACATCTATATTCAATTTATCAAAACGTGTTGAACCACCTTCCTCGACTTTATTCAAATATACTAATGCTGTTAAAACCCTTGGTCCTCCATGTTTGATGCAACGAAGAGTTTTATCAGAACCATTATGATCCCAGCTATCATAATGTGATCGGTATTCATTAGTTTCGCCGTAATGTACTATTTGATACTTTTCTGCGTTCTCTATTGGCATGTTAACCTCTTCTGATATTCTTGTTGATAATTTAGAGGTTATTTCATCATGGAAATGGTCGACCCACGCAGTTTTACTTGTTCTACCAGATGAAATATATCCACCTTTAGAATCACTTACAACACTATCAATTAGTTCAGGTATCGCCAATTTAATCATATGATCACATTCGTCAGGAGTGATGAAATTGTCAATCGTAAATACTTTAGGATCTTCTGATAATATTGTAAGCTTTTGTTGGATATCATTAGTTTCCTCAGTTTCGTTAGTTTTGTTAGTTTCGTTAGTTTTGTTAGTTTCCTCAGTTTCGTTGTTCTCAACTTCAATCGGGATTCTAGTGAATTCTGACATATATAAATATATTTAATGAATTTTATTTAAATGTGTTTTGACCGCATTACTATAAATAATAAATCCATATGAATGAACCCTCCCGATTTCTTTATATATATATTTACTAATATATGTATATAAAAATTATTAATTATGTAACCATATAGATATCCATAAGAATGAACAAAATGACGATAAATAAAGTGGATATTTGTTGTGGGTTAGCATGGGGCGATGAGGCCAAAGGAAAAATTGTGTCACAATTAGCAAAAAATAATGTGTATGATTTTGTATGTCGTTGGAATGGTGGAAATAACGCTGGACATACTGTGTATGTGGAAAAACAAAAGTATAAAACCCATTTAATACCTAGTGGTATATTTTATAATGTAAAATCAATTATTGGACCAGATTGTGTTGTAAATATAAAAGCGTTTTTTGAAGAGGTAGAGTATTTGAAAAAAAATGGATTTGATACAGAACTTATAAAAATTAGTCCAAAAGCCCATATTGTAACCGATAAACATATCCAACAAGACATAAACGAATTAAATAAAGAACAAGGTACCACTAAACGCGGGATAGCTCCTTGCTACAGTGATAAATACAAAAGGGTTGGTATACAGGCAATCAATATACCTGAATTGAAAGAATACTTATGGAATGGAGAATTATATGGAAATGTACTTTGCGAAGGCGCACAGGGATTTTGGTTAGACATAAATGAAGGAAATTATCCTTATACAACGTCAAGCGTTACACTTCCTTATAGTGCGTGTAGTCTAGGTTTCAGCCCAAAGCTGATTGATAATATATATGGGGCGGTTAAAATATATGATACCCGTTCTGGAATTGACCCAATGTTCCCTGATGAATTATTAGACGATACAGAATTAATTAAGATTGGAGACCTAGGAGAGGAATATGGCGTAACAACAAACCGCCGACGAAAAGTGAACTGGTTGAATTTGAATAAATTAGTATACGCAATAAATGTTTCAGGAGTGAATATTCTATTAATATCCAAAATAGACATATTGGAGAGGGCGAATATATTCAAATTATATTACGATGATACTATAATATCATTTATTAATCTAAATGATATGAAAGAGTATATATCAATAAAGGTACGTTCAGAATGCCCTTATATATCTTCGGTTGAATTTTCAAACAACCCATATACATCATGTATAATGAGCGACTAACAGCAAAGGAGTATTGTAAAAAATTGATGGAAAATATAATAAACTATTTCATTATATTATAACAATGATGAAAGTACGAACACACACATATTACATGAAAGATTTAGATAAAACACATCCGCTAAAACAACTCTATAAACATGCTAATAAATTGACAAAAAAACATTGGTCAGAATACAATTGCTGGAAAAATGAAATATATAGATGTTCAGATCAGTATCCAACAAACACTCATATCATATTCTATTAAATCAAATTAACGAATCATATGAAGTACTCTATAACTTATAAATGTAGTAGATGCTAATAAAATACCACCCCATAGTGTATCTATCAAAGCTATCACAAGATCATATTTTTTAAATAGGGCAATGTTTGTAAAGTCAAAAACACCATACAAAACTACTCCTAAAACAAAGGCATCAAATACTGATTTTTTTTCTTTTATAATAAAATAATACAATGCGAAAACAATCAATAAATAGGACCCGAAAACACCGATAAAATTCATGTTAAACTTACTATATTGTATTCTCTCTATAAGCTCAACAAATTTACCTCCGAACGAACTGAGGTACACAAAATCAATACAAATAAGTACGATAGCAGGAACCAATATGTCTACGATATTCATATATATAATAATAATATATTATTTGATTATACCATTTGATTATACCATTTGATATAATCATAAATAAATTATATTTCATTATATTATAATATAATATGAGTTGTGATAATTTATCATTTCCTATAAATATAAAACAAACGAACAATCAAGGTACATGTCAAGAAAACTGTACGTTTGAATGTGATTATCATACCAGTTCATGTGTAGCAACAAATAAAGGTACTTATTTGCTACTTTCATACGATACACAGCATATACCTCCGGTCATTTATAATAATATATCTTTAGACGTGAAAGAAGTCAGGATATATAGCCCATCATTGCATACATATGAAGGTAATGAGGAAGATGGGGAGATGATTATATTGCATAAAGGTCCAGAAACCAATATCGCTGTATGTATACCAATTAAAAAAAATAATGATGATGATTCGTCATTAAATGAATTAATTGAACAGTGTGGATCTATTATTCCTAACAAAGGAGAGATATCAAATATTACAATGAATGATTACAATCTGAATAATCTAGTACCAATGAACTCTCCATTTATAAAGTATAAATGTCATATACCGTTTGATTGTTCTGTTATGTATAACGCAGTTGTATTTGGTAATAAGTTTGAATATATACCGATTAATGATACGAATCTAAAAACGTTGAATAATATGATCAGAAAGGAACTTTATACTATTCATGAAAACGTAAAATATTCCGTGAATACATCAGGTGTTGAAAAACGAATTGGTAATACTTACGTAAGATGTTTCAAAAAGAACAATATTCCTAACAATATTCCTTCTTTGACAAATAATAAAGAAGGGTTTGTGAATATGAATTCTATAATTGAGGATAAAACATCAATACATATTGGAGTTATTGTATTATCATTCGCTGCACTATATGGATTTGTTTCGTTCGTCAAAAATATAACATATATTCAGAAAAGGTAATCAAAGTGATGTTATTATTTATTTGGTGTTATTATTTATTTTGATTATATATAATAACATGTTGTACGTTGTTAGGCATGGACAATCAGTTTGGAATGCGGAAAATAGATTTACAGGATGGAAAGATGTACCTTTGAGTGAAGCTGGTATAAACGAAGCAAAAAATGTTGGCGAATTAATGAAAAATATGGACATTCATATTGACTATATGTTCACTAGTAATTTAGAGCGGGCAAAAGACACTGGACGTATTATAAGCAGTTATTTAGGAGTGATACCGTCTAAATCATGTGAGTTACTAAATGAGCGTAACTACGGTGTATATAGTGGATTAAATAAAAATGACGTAAAAAATGATAAAGGACCCGAATATCTACATAAATTAAGAAGATCATATACTTATAAACCAATTGATGGCGAAAGCTTAGACGATGTGGTGAAACGGGTAGGGGTATTCATGAATAACATATATACAGATACTGATTATAGTAATGATTCTAGTAATGATTCTAGTAACGATAACCAAAATATATTAATTTCCGCTCATGGTAATAGTTTAAGAGCTTTATTTGTACACCTTGGTATAAAAAACAAAGAAAATATAGAATCGTTTGAAATTCCTACAGGACAGTTGATTCAAATTGATCTAGAAACAAAAGAATATAAATATCTAAATCCGTTTCGGTTCCATGGTCGCCAAATCCTAGACAGTAGAGGTAATCCAACAGTAGAAGTTATATGTAAAAATAGTAACGGGAAAACTATTGGGCGTGGTTCTACTCCTAGTGGCGCTTCATGTGGATCAAAAGAAGCGTATGAAATGCGTGATGGTAATACTAAATTTAATGGCAAATCAGTAATGAAAGCTATTGATAATATTAATCTTATCAATAATACTATGGTGTTAAAAGAGTCAAATATGTTGAATCTACGTAATATAGATGGACAGATTGTTCATATAGATGGTACAAAAAACAAAGAATTATTGGGAGGAAATACTACAACCGCCGTTTCATTTTGCGCGCTAGATGCGATTTCAAAACTACGAGATATTGAAAAATTTGAGTATATACAGGAAATGACAAATAATACGAATTTATTATTTATTCCCACACCACTTGCTAATGTATTAAATGGCGGTAAACATGGATCAGGCGGTCTTCAAATTCAGGAATTCATGATTTTTATACATGAAGAATATGATATCAATAGACAAGTAGAAATTCTTCATGATGTATTTTTTTCACTTAAAAAATGCCTTAGTGCGAAATATGGTAAATCGTCTACAAATTTAGGAGACGAAGGTGGGTATGTTCCATGTGGTATGAAAACAAATTATGAAGCATTAGATATGCTAATGGAAGCTATTATAGCCTCTGGACATACTCCCAATAAAGATGTATTTGTAGCACTTGACTGTGCTGCGAGTGAATTTTATGAATCTGATAATGCATTATATGAAATTGAAGAAAATGTAAAACTTACAGGTGAAGAATTAAGAAATTATTATGGAACAATGATACAAAAATATCCGTTTATAAAATCAATTGAAGATCCGTTTGACGAGGAAGATTACGTTAATTGGAGTGAATTTACTCGTAGTCACGGTAATACTATAAATATTGTAGGCGATGACTTATTTTGTACAAATAAAGAATTGGTTGAAATGGGTCTTAATCATGGTTGGGCAAATAGTCTATTACTTAAGGTGAACCAAATAGGTACTGTAACAGAAAGTATTGAAAGCGCACAATTAATGTTGAAAGAAAATAAAAAGGTCATTGTGAGTCACCGATCTGGTGAAACCAATCACTCATATATTATAGATATGGCGGTTGGTATGGGGGCTCAGTATGTAAAAATTGGAGGGCTATGTAGAGGCGAACGAATAGAAAAATATAATAGATTACTTGAAATTAATGATATCATATCCAGTTGAGCATGATTCATTTTAGGCAAAAACAAATATAAATAAATATTTTTAATGCATGTATATGGGAAATATTACTAGCACTCATAAGCCAGACAAACGATCGGTAATTCCTTATATTGTTCAAAATAAACCATTTAGCGATGCTATTAATAATAATAATAATAATAATAATAATAATAATAATAATAATATTGACCATATAACCGATAAGAAAAGTATTGATGATACTGTAGATAATATGCTTTTACGAGAAACCAATGAAACATGTAACGTATGCGAAATGATAAATAAATGTTGTTAAACCATATTGTAAATGGATAATATTACTAGAAGATAGGTATAATTATATAAAGGTTTTTTACTATATAATTATATTATGGGCAATACATGTATTACAAATAAAAATATTTATAATGATATTAATGATGCACCAATATTTACATTAGATGGGATTGAAATTGAAGGAAAAGTTGTTTCTGTGTATGATGGAGATAGCGTTAAAATAATTTTCCCTTTCAAAAATACCATGTATAAATGGACATGTCGTCTTGATGGTATTGATACTCCCGAATTACGAACAAAGTGTGCTGTAGAAAAGGAATACGCATATAAAGTACGAAATATTTTGAGGGATACAATATTGTATAAAGTGGTCAGAGTAAAGTGTGGAAAATTTGACAAATACGGAAGGCTTTTGACTACCATCGTATGTATTGAAGATAACCGCAATATTAATAATTGGCTTATTGAAAATAAATTTGCGGTAGAGTATCATGGTGACACAAAACAAAAATGGTCAGATATTCTAGGAAAATAATTTTTAGAATCGTGTAAAATTATATATATATAAATAATATTTAATTTTACTATGCATCATGGTGATTCATACATTATATTTTTTGAAAAGGTTAAGCATGATTTTATCATTAAAGGATTTAAGATTTTCCAATTCGTTAATATTATTCAATAAGTATTCAATCGTGTAAAGCGGATCAATATTAGAATAACGTTTCTTTTTCAATAGTTCATTATCAATAGTCGCCATATCCGCAAAACAGTATAACATTAGATCAGGATCTAATACGAACGGGTTAACGTTTTTTTGATATTTATATATAATAATGTTTTTCAAATATTCGTCGTTATCAACAGGGTCTTTAATATTCCACTCTAGTAACGTTTCAATATCTATAATTTTTTTTAATTCAGAAATATAATCATATTTTATCGCGAAATAGGAGAGGGATCTAGCTATTTTTCCTCGTGAGTATGGAGTAGGAACAAATATCCTATTTTTTTTATTGGAAATCATCAGGTATCCTATTTGTTTGAAAATTTCGGCATTATTAGAGACAACGTTTCCTTTCAAATCCAGTATTTTAATATTATCATACCCATTTGAACCTGACGAATCTACATACTTAAAATTTTGACGATAACTATTTATTTTACTGTTACATAAATATAGATTATGTAAATCAGAACGCATCATACATTTGTTTTCATGATGGTTAAAAGAAAATTGAGGAAATATATGTTCAACATTTTTATCTTCTATATTGTCTCCATAAATATCTATCATATTAACATGATCGTGTAGTATTTTTTTTGCGATAGGGTACGTCAAATATTTATATGAGGAACACATTTCTTCTCTTAAATGTTTACGTAATTTTGAGGCTTCGCCGAATTTCAATAATGGATTAAATATATACGAATAACTTTTTACGAGTGTTACCATATACAATATTGATAAAAAAACAATCATATTATTATTATTATTATTATGTATTCCAATTATATTTTTATATCATGTACGTGCCATATATAAGAGCATTAACAATATTTTATGTTTAAAAGTCAGGGATATAATCGTCATCACCTTCATCCTGAACAGGAATGGTGTTTACGTTATTCTCAATAATCAGCTTATTACAATCATCGTCATCGTCGTAAATTTCGGTAAAGTCAATATCGTCCTTATTGTCATCTCCATCATATTCTAATTCATTGAATTTTTCCACATCGAGAATAGTTTGAAAAGCGCCAGTACCGAAATATCCTTCCTGACCACACATGATATTTGCTGATACCCCAACCATGTTATCTAATTCAGCATGTCTAGCTGCTTTTAAGAACATTTCAGGTGTCTCCTCAAAGGATGCTTTTGCTAGAGGTCCAATTGTATCATTATTAATCCCGTGCCTGAATATTGAAATCATTTTAGTATTGTAACACATTCTATCACATAACATATCAATATGATGGGAATTAATATATGTTCCGTCAAAACTGATAACATCAATCACTTCATCAAATATACAGCTTCTAGCTGCTTCAATTCCGAGAGTATGATATACCTCTATAATATTATTAGTAATTGTTTTTGAAGAATCAATAAAATCTAATGCGAGCACCTCCAACAAATTAGATCCTACTGTATCCAGTACCCATTTTTCCTTCGCAACAAACTTGGTTTCCTTCTTAGTAAGTATATTTTGCATTTTGCGCATAATAACTTTCTCAATTTTTGGAACACCTCGCAATACTACCTTCTTCAATAGATCATGCTGAAACATTTTGATAGTATGGATATCATCTGACTGATCCATTGTCGTTTTGTCAGTCTTTTTAGGTTTCTTTACCAATGAAATTCTAAATATTAGATTGTCGTCGTTGTAATCACTAAAGCAGCATTTTACATCGTCTTTAAATACTTCTTTGATACAGTAATGAATATCATTAATGGTAATATTTTTCTCCAACATAATATCGTCCAATAATTTCATTCTTACTATCCATTTGTAATATTTAGTATCGTCAGATTCTTCATCTTCATTACACTTTTTAATCATATTTTCAAAATTGTTGAATTGATTTAATAGCAAATCATCATCTTCGTGAATAGTTGCGTTAACATTAGGATCATAACGAATCTCAATAAAATCCACAATATCTTCTAATTTAGTGTTTTCAATCATGTTCATGATACTCAAAGCTTTATCTTTATCCTGATCGTCATTCTCTTTAAGATGGATAGTTAATGATGGATTTTTGACATTCTCGGTAAGTGATAAGATTTCCTCAATGCGAGGAACACCACGAGTTACATTTGATTTAGATGATACACCAGCAAAATGGAAGGTATTCAATGTCATTTGTGTTGTAGGCTCACCAATACTTTGTGCGGCAATCATACCCACCATTTCACCAGGAGCTACAATAGATTTTTTATATTGTAGTGTGATTGTTTCTAGTAAAATAATCAATGATTGTTTGTTAAATCGTTTTAATATGAGTAGGTTTTTCGGCGATAAGTGGTAGAAATACATCGTCTCAAACAATTTATTTGGCATCAAATAGTATAACTTTAAATCGTCATAATATGACTGTACCAGATTATAGCATTCCAGAGGTGTAATATCTACTATGGAGTTATCAGTGAGGTTGAACCGATTCTTCATTGAATTTATAATGTGGTAAAACCCTACAGGAATATGTACAGAGTTTTTATCGCTTTCCTTGTTCACATTTGTTACAATCTTATCGCGGACGATAATATTATCCTCAATAATAGGATTGTAAATTTGTTTGAAAGCATCGTCCTCCTTTTTCAATCTGGTCATAACCTGCTTTGAAAAGATCAGATTCAACAACTTTACATTTTCTTTATCCTTTTTGTCAATAATATGATAATGTAAATAGATATCCTCGTTACTCATATTCACTAGAGGCATTGTTTGATTTTCTATTTTAACTGAATCAATGCCGTCATCGCCATATACAAATTGAACAATTTTACCCAAATTATTTCTGACAGTCATATCATATTCTACTTTCAAATCTTCGAGTCCTTTAATAAGTCTACGCTGGATATATCCAGTTTGTGAAGTCTTCACAGCAGTATCAATTAGACCCGTACGGCCACCCATAGCATGAAAGAATAACTCGTCAGGATCTAAACCATTAATGTATGAATTTTCAACAAAACCGCGAGCACGAGGAGTATCGTCGAATTTAGAGTAATGCGGTAATGTTCTACTGTTAAATCCATAAGGAATACGTTTACCTTGAACATTTTGTTGACCTAAACACGCAATCATAAATGATATGTTCAGGTCACTTCCTTTAGAACCAGCATTTACCATTGTAACAAAACGGTTGTCTTTATTCAAATTATTCCTACCAATCTTTCCAGCTTCAGCTGAAGCCTGATTGAGAATATTATTCACACGAGTTTCAAATTCTTCACTATTTGATTTACCAGTTTCATTAGCAAACATACCAATATGAAGTTGTTCAATTAAATGCTTAACATCATTTTTCTTCTCACTGATAACAGTTTCAATAGATTGTTTAGTAGTTTCATTTGACAATAAATCAGATACACCCACACTGAAGGAACTCGTTTTCATGTACTCAGTAATAATATTTTGAAAATCATCAATAAAATCAGCACATTTCATATTTCCATAATCATTACACACTCTATGTAATAATCCTTTTGAACCTGAACCTAAAACACCCTTCTCCATTTGACCACTAATATATTTCCCATTTTCTATTTCCAATATATTATTAGGATTGGGATTACTTTCATATAGCTTTGTTTTATATTTCAATGACATTTCTGGCATTATTTGTGATAACATGTCGAAACTAGACAAATTCTCGGAAGATAATTTTTTTACGTCAACATTATTGTAACACATCAACAAATTCATTGCTTCTCTTTTGGTAAAGACGATTCCATTACGCGTGAACTGATATGCGCCTAACAATGAATCCTGGAAAATTCCCACAATACATGAGTTATTGGCAGGACTGACTATTTGATATGGTACAGCGGCCAAATTGCGCAGTTCTGATTCTGCCTCTGAGTCTTGTGGCATATGTAAATTCATCTCATCACCATCAAAATCAGCATTATATGGTTTTGTATCCGCTACATTCATTCGGAATGTATCACCATGTTTCATAACCTTAGCAACATGACACATCATGCTCATTCTATGCAATGTTGGTTGCCTATTGAATAATACGGCATCGCCATCCAACATATGTCTATGAACTATATCTCCTTCTTCAATTTGAATAGATGTCTTGTCAACATATCTTAGTGAAATTTGTCGGGAATTTTTCTTTTCTAAAATTTTAGCTCCAGGCCAATTATCAGGACCATTCATTACTAATTTTGTGAGGAACTTAATATTTTTTGAATTCACAACTACTGGTTTTGTGATATTCTTCGCAATTTTTTCAGGTATTCCTAATTGTTTGATAGATAGTGTTGGGTCCGCAGTAATAACCGAACGGGCACTGAAATCAACACGTTTTCCCATTAGATTTCCTCTAACCCTTCCGGTTTTTCCATTTAGTCGCTCTTTAATAGATTTCAAGGGACGTCCGGATCTTTGACAACATTGACTTACACCAGGTAAATTATTGTCCACTAGTGTTGCTACATAATATTGTAGTACTGTGGTCCAGTCTTCAATTATATTCTCTTGTCCAGTTTGTGTTTTCTGAGACAATTTATCTTTTAATGTATTATTCGTTTTAATGATATTACAAAGAATATGAGTTATATCGTCTTCACTTCTCTGTTGAGCATCATGTTTAACAGAAGGTCTCACTGCTGGAGGGGGGACTGCGAGTACCTGGCATATCATCCAATCAGGTCTTGACCAATGAGGACTAAACCCCATGAAGATAATATCATCATTTGATATCCTTTTAAAAATTTTAAGCACCATCTCGGGGTGAAGTTTAATACTTACCTTTTCTTCAGCAGGATTTAAATTATCCCATTCTGCCCATAGGGTAGCAACCTTACCAAGCTCCTTGCGGATTTTAGAAGGTTGCTTACATCCGCAACCGTCATGAGTATCATTACCACAACGGTTTACTTTGTTTGACAATTGAAATACATAGTTCCATCGTTCTTCAGACGGCATATTCAATGCCTTCTTGTATTTTTCCTTGTTCACTTTCAACTTACTACATTTAAAACACACACATTTTAGAATCTTCATCACTGTATTTAAATATTGTACATAGAATACTGGTTTGGCCAATTCAATATGACCAAAATAACCAGGAGTGTTAACATAATCCAATCCGTCAGTAGGACAAATAAATCCCGGTTCTAAAACACCCATACGAGGGTCGAATAATCCGCCTATTTTGGGTTTATTATTATCATATGTATCCCTCGTTGTTATTTCAGCAACAGAAGTATTTCGAATATCATCTGGAGATAATAATCCGAATTGAATTCCAATAATTTTAGATGGATTATATTCTAAATTATTAAATTTGAACATACTATTTATATAATGCATATATTTTTAGATTATAATATCAATTTTATTAATTATTCAAATTTCAGAAAACTAAGGTTATATTCATAACAAACTATATATGAATATAATTACCCTTCCTAAAACATATTTAAAACATATTCAAAAAATATATTCAAAAACATACTATTTAGAATATTTATACCCGTCGCCATGACACATATCACATACATCCCATGGCATTTTTTCATATCCAGATGAATTACACATAATACATTTCTTTCCGTCGCATATTTCACATAGCTTTATATCATATTTGATAAGACCTATACCAATACATTTAATACATTGCACACTATCGCATAAACTCATAGGAATTGTAATATATATATATATAATCAAAAGGTGCAATAAATAAATTTTATTTTTTTTTGACATTTTTTGATGAAAAATAAAACTTATACTTAACATTATGTAATTATTTTGAAGAATAAATCACTCTTTTTTTCAAAAAAGTTGGTTGTGAGCATAACGGTGTAAATTGGATTTTTCAATATTTGGTTTGTTACCATAACTTTTTTATGATTAATTTCAGAAAAGGTTTAGGGGATTTTTATTTATCTAATATAAGATAACAATGGATAACAACAAAATCCCCAAAAATCCCCTAAAAACATTTACATGTGACAATTGTAACTATACCACGTGTAATTTGAAAGACTACAAGAAGCATTTATCCACAGCAAAACATCAACGGATAATGTCGGATAACGATTTATCCCCAAAAATCCCCAAACAATATATATGTCCGTGTGGAAACAAATATAGATATTCATCAGGTCTCAGCAAGCATAAAAATAAATGTAAATATATCCCGCCTTCACACAGTATCGAAATGTTGCCAGAACCAACCATGGAATATTTATTGAAGGAAAATCTGGAAATGAAGAAAATGATGATTGAGTTATGTAAAAATATAGGTCCAACAAACATTACCAACAACAACTGTCATAATAAAAACTTTAATATCAATATATTTCTTAACGAGGAATGCAAAGACGCCATGAACCTCACTGATTTTGTAGACTCAATTCAATTAAGTATAGAAGATATGTTACGTATTGGTAACGAAGGTCAAACCAGCGGGATGTCGCATATATTAATAGATAAACTTAATGCTTTGGATATTGTCAAGCGTCCTCTTCATTGTAGTGATACCAAGAAAGAGGTTATATATGTGAAGGACGATGACAAATGGGAGAAAGAAGAGAGAAATAATCCAAAGATTAAGAATGCACTAGAATCGTTAACGAATAAAACTATCAAAGCAATGCCGTGTTTGGAAAATAATCCAGACGAATACCTTAAAACGATTTCTGAGGTGTTAAAGGAGCCCCGCGAAGACAATAAAATTATTTCTGATATATCGAAGGAAATTACTATTTGATTTTAACTTTTTTATTTTTTTTCGACATTTTTTGATGAAAAATAAAACTTATACTTAACATTTTATAATTATTTTGAAGAATAAATCTCTCTTTTTTGCAAAAAAGTTGGTTGTGAGCATAACGGTCTAATTTGTGTTTTGAAATATTTGGTTTGTTACCATAACTTTTTTATATATTTTTATAAAAATTAATTTAGGAACTTTTTCTGTTCGTATAATATACTATAAATACGATGCAAAAAAGTTCAAAAAGTTCCGACAAATATTATTGTGCTGTATGTGAATACAAAACGGTCAGAAAAAGTCAATATGATAGACATATCGGTACAGCTAAACATAAAATACGAATAAATACTATGGAAAAGGTTCCAAAAGGTTCGGTACCATACACGTGTGAATGCGGGAAGTATTATACTCATTCTTCGTCACTGTGGAATCATAAAAGAAAATGTAATGGAAAACAAAATAATATTAATGAAAAATCTCAATTATCTACTAATTATGAATCTATAGATTATAAAGATATGTTTGTTATAATGTTAGAAGAAAATCAGGAGCTACGAAAAACAATGTTGGAGATCCTACCAAACGTTGGATCGTCAATATCTACAACAAATGTAAATAGTAATAATAATAATTTTAATATTAACATATTTTTAAATGAGCAATGTAAAGACGCGATGAATATGACAGATTTTATAGAATCTATTCAACTTACACTTGAAGATATGGAAAAAATTGGAGAACAAGGTCAAACACGAGGAATGTCTAATATTCTAATTGATAAGTTAAGTTCTCTTGATGTATTTAAACGTCCAATGCATTGTAGTGATATAAAAAAGGAAATTATATATGTAAAAGATGAGGATAAATGGGAAGAAGATAAGGGTGCAAAACCTAAATTAAAAAACGCACTAGATCAAATAACGAAAAAAAGTATACAAGCATTACCTGAAATTAGTCAGGATCCTGACGAGTTTCTGAAAACTATTAACGAGGTATTAAAAGATCCACGCGAAGATAAAAAAATTATATCCGAAGTAGCCAAAAAGGTTTGTGTATAATTATCTCAGAATTATCTCAGAATTATCTCAGAATTATCTCAGAATAATTGTTCAACGGATATAATGAAAATAATAAAACAAATAATTGCACTTATATTATTTCCATATAATATTAAATATACATTTATTGCTAACCAGACGATCATGTTAAGATAATTTATTTGTATATTTTTATTCATATAATAGCAATGATTATCACAATACACTTTATCAACGTAAATAGTATACCTACTACATGATTCACATAAATTCATATATGACTCTATTTTAGTACAAACATCCTCTGGTATATATAAAGCCATTTTGATTTATATATAATAATAATAAATGTATCTAATATATTTACAATAATACAAATTTTACACATCAATATCACACTTTCCATCGCCTATAAAGTATTTATATCCATATTTTTCCCAACAATCCAAAGTATTTTCTATCCTTTCTATTAATTTAGCCACTGACATATTTTTTGGAAATAGAACTTTTTCTGATTGTGATTTGGTATAATTAACAAACCCGTCCAGTTCAATATCTTTAAGTTCATCAATAAACGCAGGATTTTTTACTAAGATGCGATAGAATTGAACCATTTTCATTTGGTTTTGCTTATGTCGTTTCGGTGAACTATGTTTCCAAATATTCACACCTACAAACGTTAATAAACTATATGATTGACATAATGTATCGTTCTTATTAACGTGGGTATTTTGATATCCTTCGTTAGTGCTACATATGTGTATCTTTTTATTTTTATCATACACATAATGATGCATTCCGCCTTCTGGAAATTGGCAATTGTCTCCCGATATTATTTCGACACGTAGATCCAAATGTGTTCGATCGTAAAATAATTTCATTATGATTTCTCGTATAGTTTCATCTCCAAATATTTGGTTTATATACGTATAGTGTTTCAATCCAAAATAATTTAATTTACGATTAGTGCATACATCCCGTTCTATATCATCCACTATATTTTTATTTTTTTTCTCTGTAGGCATAATAAGTGTATATATATTTAAAAAATTGAAACAATAAATATATGTAATATTAAACATATAAATTATAATGGGACGTTCTAACGATAAATCAGTGAAAAATAGAAAGGATGATTCTTCTAGCGATGAAGATAGCGATTTTGAAGAAATGAATGAAAAATACGGAAATAAGCCTCTAAATAAAAAGGTATTCAGAGAACTTGTAGAACATATGTTTTCATCCAAACTAAATTCTCAGATTGATAATCATTATGATAAGAGTGATAAGAAAAAGTCGAAAAAGAAAAAGATCCGCAAAAAGTCCGTAAACCCGAAAAAGAAAAAGAAATCGAATAGAAAAAAGCGAAAGGACGATGACTCCGACTCCGACTCCGACGACGAACATGTTGTAGATATGCAACATCTAAATTATGTTCTTTCTATACAGCCTGTTAATCCCGACGAGTTTGATGAAGAGGATTATGATGAGGATGAGGATGAGGACTACGATGAAGATGAGGAATCGTCGGATGATAGTGAATCCGATGAAGAATCCGATGAAGAATCTGGTGAAGAATCAGACGAAGAATCTGGTGAAGAATCTGGTGAAGAATCTGGTGAAGAATC
>Ga0115564_10001342_pt1 | contig 22691 bp, 20 predicted proteins | sample COGITO_mtgs_1105_7_FD_88680 | JGI IMG/M metagenome (GOLD analysis project Ga0115564, IMG submission 88680) | Pelagic marine microbial communities from North Sea - COGITO_mtgs_110523 | ecosystem: Environmental > Aquatic > Marine > Epipelagic | place: Germany:Helgoland, sampling site Kabeltonne...
AGAATCCATATGCGTTGATCTGCTTCATATTTTTCAACAGTAGCAATAAAATTTGCAAAAGGTCCCTTTAAAACCTTTACATGATCGTCTTTTTTTAATTTTTTTATAGGCAGTAATTTACCCGATAAATCGTATTGCATCATCAAACTATCAACAAATGTGGTTGGAATTGATTTGAGAATAGAATTAAAAGTAATTAAGCGAGATACACCGTAAGTATTATTTATTCTATGCCACTCGGATTCTGCTTTATCAAATCTGATAAACATGTAGCCTGGAAATAGGGGTTTAGAAGTATTCATAAATCGAGACAATCTTCGTGAAGTGGTATCATGTAAGGGTAAGAATGTTTCAAATCCTTGTCGGTTTAAATTTTTTTCCGCTAGATGGTGTGAATTGGATTTAAACTGTAGAATGAACCACTCTTTTGACATGTAATATACCTATAATTTAGCGTTCATTTTTGAACTAAAATATTTATTAATACTGAATATTTTCCCTAAAATTAAAAATTTAAAGTATTATTTTGATTGTTATTGTCAAGATAATCAAACATATATTTAAGTCTAATATAATATATACTTTAATAAATTATATCAATATAATATAAATATTTTATTGACAATAATTGGTGTAATATGCACGTTCAATTTTGAATCTGATGAAAATAGCTAAGTCAATTATCATAATAAGATTACAAAGCCTTGTCTCAAAGCTTTGTGCGGTAGCTATTCTTGGCTAGTCGTCGTAAAGAGCATCAGGAAGATGCAAAGTTTAGAGTGTTTCAAATAATAAATGATAACCCTCAAATGACCACGCGTGAAATTGCCCAAAAAGTTGGAATTTCTAACGGATCTGCCTATTATTTGTTAACATCATTAATTGATATGGGATTTATAAAGCTTTCAACTTTTAAATATAGCTCGAAAAAGGTAAAATATTCTTATTTTTTAACTCCAAAAGGTATTTGTGAAAAATCTCTAATTACAAGCAAATTCCTTAGTCGTAAAAAGCTTGAATATAAACTTTTAAAAAAAGAGATCGCAAAATTAGAACAGGATGCAGGCCTAAATATAAAATCGTAAAAGTACACATAAAATATAAATTTCAATATTATATCGGACTATGTAAAACCTTATCTAAATACAATTGACAAAGACCTTAAATATTAGAGTACTATAGGCAATCAATTAAAAAGTTTTCATTTATAATTTTGAAAATGTTATAATCGGCGTTGAGGTGGTAGATCTGGATATTGCCGAGAGTTTGCACTATCATGGCAAGAGATGCTCGTTTTAGATAGAAACTGACATTTGTCATAGGGATACCGCTTAGTATTACAAAGGCCATTTTAGCATTTATTTACTACCGATTTAGAAGTTTGAAAGTAAAATACTGCTTAAAGGGCTGGAAACTTCTTTTACGGCTATTGCAAAAAAAATGTTAACTACCGCAAAGAATATAAAAATCAAACTCGAAGTCTCTTGTTGTGAATGAGTAAACCTCTGGTAGAAAGTCCATGGCTTTAGTAAGGTGGTAAGAATGAATGAAATTGAATATATTTCTATTGAGGAAAGTCATGTTGGGTTGATATGTAAAATCCACCAAATTGAATTGAAAGTAGGCATTTTAAATTTATTTGGACTTAAGTTTTTAGAGACTATGTATACTAGCCTGTTGAGAAAAGGAAACTGGGGTTTTCTGGCAAAAGTAAATGGTGATGTAATTGGCTTTATCTTTGCCACTAAATATCAATTATCGTTGATCAATTGTCTGTGTTCACATTCTCTTTTTTGCTTTTTAATCAATTCACTTCGAAACCCTCTAAAGTTATTTTCCTTTATTATGGCAATTAGACATTCTTATTTTGGGAAACAAAACGAAAAAATTGTATCTACAGAAAACATGATTGAATTATCACATTTTGCAGTGAGAGAAGAATGGAAAGGTTTTGGAGTAGGGAAAATTTTAGTTGAAAAGTTGGAAAATAAGGCAAGTCAAGATGGATTTAACTTTGTTTTTACCCGAACACATAATGAGAGATTATCTAAATATTATATTAATAAAAAAAATGCGTTTTTGATAACAACCCATCTGCTTGGTTCCTATGAAACTTCGGTATTGAAATGGAAAATTTGATTCTAAAATAAAAATTACGAATTTCGAAAACTTGTTTCTCATTTTATTTGGTACTATAGAAAAGCGATTTTTAGAACTACTTAAAAATGTAAAATTTTCACATAACTAATACCCCCACTTGTGTAATTTTTAATTGCAATTTTTATCAAAGGAAGTAACAAAAATGAAAATCCAATTTTTTAGCCATGCGTGTTTTTCAATTGAGACAGATGATGCAATACTCCTAAATGATCCCTACTTGAGTGGAACTGCATTCAATGATGGATGGGACTTAATAGCAAACGATGTCGTTTTTGACAGAATAAATGAAAAACAATTATTTATTTATTATTCTCATGAACATCCAGATCACTTTTCTATTCCTTTTCTTAAATCAATAGATGTTATTGATAGGCAAAAAGTGACAATCCTCTTTCAAAAAACGCGTGATGGCAGAGTTAAGTCTTACCTAGAAAAAGAAGGATTTATTGTTCAAGAGCTAGATAATAAAAAAAAGCATCTATTTTCGGACGACTTTTTTATTACAATAGGACAAGTTCCATTTTACGATTCTTGGGCACTAATAGAAGTGGCTGGAAAAAAGATTTTGAATGCTAACGATTGCATTCTTGAATCACCTGATAGAGTGAAGGACATAAAGAGTATAACAAGCTCTATTGATATTCTTTTTACACAATTTTCTTATGCTAATTGGGTTGAAGGTGGAATAGAGGATAAATCTAATAGGTTGCTTTTAGCGCAGGAAAAGCTGGACAGAATTAAATTGCAGTCAGATGTTTTGGAACCAAAGTTTATTGTACCATTTGCAAGCATGGTAAGATTTTGTCACGCTGAAAACTATTATATGAATGATGCTATTAACACGCCAACAACTACTGTTGAGTTTATCTCTAAATACACTCTGGCAAAACCCTTTTTGATGGAACCATATGAAATTTGGAATGGAGTTTTGGAAAAGGATAACAGCCAGGCAATTGAATACTGGGAGCAAGCCTATAATAATGCATTAGAAAGGCCTTTAATTAAACAAAAGAAGTCCTATAGCATCGAAGAGATTGAAGAAGTTTGTATGAAAATGGTAGAGCGAGTTATGAGTAGGAATAATATGTTTTTCATGCACTTATTGAATTTATTAGGATTGCTGCCGTCACAAGTAATTAAGGTCATTGATTTAGATCAAAGCATACGATTTAGCTGGGGGCGCGGTCTTACTACCGTTGGAGTATCTAGTAGTGTAGATTGTATTGAAATGACATCGGAGTCTATTTATTTCTTATTTAAATTTGACTTTGGTATTGACACTTTAAATGTTAATGCAAGGTTCAACGGTTCTCTTGCAAATAAAAAGTCAATGATACGTACATTTGCGCCACTTGCTTTAAACAATACTGGAAGATACATTTCGGCATTAGGACTTATTTCTACATTCTCCGAACCAGCATTTATTAAGCAGGGTTTACGAACTGTCGGATTAGCTCGGTAAAATTGACAACTAATTAATCTATTGATCTGAAAAAAATAAGTGTTTAGTTACTCTAATTTTAAAAACATAATTGCAGGAGTTAAATGTTGAAAATTGCTGTTGCCGGGCTTGGCTACGTTGGTTTGGCCAACGCAGTTTTGTTAGCCCAAAAAAATGAAGTCTTTGCGCTGGATGTAAACGTGGATCGAGTGACTATGATCAATGATCGTAAGTGTCCAATTTTAGATGTGGAGCTTGAAGAATTTCTTACCAGTAATAACCTTAACCTGACCGCAACGCTTGAGACAGATTTGGCCTATGCAGGTGCTGATTATGTGATTGTTGCTACGCCGACAAACTATGATTCTGTGAAGCATTATTTTGACACCTCATCTGTAGAGGCCGTCATAGCTGATGTAACACGGATCAATCCTGAGGCAGTTATTGTTATAAAATCTACTATTCCAGTGGGTTTTGTAGATGCCATGCGCACTAAATTTGAGACCCAACAGGTTATATTTTCGCCTGAGTTTTTGCGTGAAGGCCGAGCTCTTTACGACACTTTGCACCCATCGCGTATAATTGTCGGCGAATGCTCTGATCGAGCCGAGGTATTTGCTAACTTGCTTTCAGACGGATCGCAAATGCCTAATGTCCCAATTCTTTATACTAGTGCGCGAGAAGCCGAAGCAATTAAACTGTTCGCTAATACCTATCTGGCCATGCGGGTTGCATTCTTTAACGAACTTGACAGCTATGCTTTGGCACGAGACTTAGACGCGCGCCAGATCATCGAAGGTGTTGCTCTTGATCCACGTATTGGTATGTTTTATAACAATCCGTCCTTTGGGTATGGAGGATATTGTTTGCCTAAGGACACGAAACAACTGCTAGCCAATTATAATCAAGTGCCGCAAAATTTGATACAAGCCATTGTAGACGCCAACAGTACCCGAAAAAATTTTCTAACTGAACAAATCTTGATGAAAAGCCCAAAAACTGTTGGCATTTTTCGTCTTATAATGAAGTCAGGCTCTGACAATTTCCGCCAGTCATCCATTAAAGGGATTATGAAACGCCTTAAGGCTAAGGGTGTTGATTTGATCATATATGAGCCAGCTATTGCTGACTCCACCTTCTTAAATTTTCGGGTGGTGCAAGATCTAGACGTGTTTAAAGCCGAAGCGGATGTTATTGTAGCCAACCGCACTTTAACTGAAATTGCTGATGTGGCGGATAAAGTCTTCACCCGGGATTTATTTGGTTCTGATTGATTTACTAACAGTTTATTTACAAACATTTTTGAATAAATTTGTCTATGTGTATTTAAGGTATTATTATTAATACACTCTAATTTATGGCTAAATATTAGTATTTTACAGACTTTTGTATAATGGCACTGTATTATTTGATCAAGTTTGTCATTAAATATATTAAGATAGAGAGTCAAAATATACATGCAGACATTTTGCAAAGTAAATATGGCTTACGCCGCAAACAAAGCTGTTCAGGAGATAACAAGTGCGTAAAGGTATAATTTTAGCTGGAGGTAGTGGAACTCGACTGTATCCCATTACAGAGGCTATATCTAAACAGATGGTTCCGGTGTTCGATAAGCCAATGATCTATTATCCACTTTCTGTTCTTATGCTTGCAGGAATACGAGAAATCGCTATTATTTCAAGTCCGCAACACTTACCATTATATAGGACTTTTCTAGGTAATGGTTCCAAATTTGGATTAAAATTTGAATATATCGAGCAAAAATCTCCTGATGGACTAGCTCAGGCCTATATATTGTGTGAAAGGTTTTTAGATGGCCACGCGTCAGTTTTAGCATTAGGCGATAATATTTTCTTTGGACATTCTTTGACAAATATGCTGATTGATGCAGCCCATAATTTGGAATTTTCTACCATTTTTTGTAGCCAGGTTCCTGATCCAGAGCGATTTGGGATAATAGAGCTTGAAAAACACTCAAAAATTGTTTCTGTAGAAGAAAAGCCTAAATTACCTAAATCAAATTATGCTATAACCGGCTTATATTTTTTGGGACCAGAGGCTAGTAGGATTTGTCATTCTATTAAACCATCGCCTAGAGGGGAACTGGAAATAATAGATGTACTTAAATATTATTTAAGTCAAAATAAATTGCGTGCTAAACTGATGAAAAGGGGTTTTGCTTGGTTCGATACTGGTACACATCGAAGTTTATTAAATGCAGCAAATTTTGTTGAAACGGTTCAGACACAGCAAGGACTAATGATTGCCTGTTTGGAGGAGATAGCATTTAATAATGGCTGGATTAGCCAATCAGAACTTGAAAAATCTGCCTCAATATATGAAAAAAGTGATTATGGTCGATATTTAAAAAATTTGCTAAATTAATACAGATTGATGCCTCAATTTATGGTTGTGATGCGGAAGGCTTATCATCTATAGCTCGCTGGTAATGATACTAAAAAAAAGCTATAAATGTTTTTATAATCATCACCATGGAAAAAGGTTATGTCAAGGTCTTGCACCTTCTTGGAATTAGGAGTGTTGATTTGACGTGAAGATTATATCTAACAATTGTTTTTCAGAAATACTAATTTACGAGGGTGGAATGGAAATTAATGATACTGATATAGAAGATGTAAAAATAATCACACCAATCAAACATGGCGATCACCGTGGTTTTTTTTCTGACACCTATAATCAAGGCGTTCTTGAACGTGCTGGGATAAATGCAAATTTCGTTCAAGACAATCAGTCTTTATCTCAAAAACGAGGTACTCTCAGAGGGTTGCATTACCAAGCCCCTCCGTTTGCGCAAGACAAATTAGTTCGAGTTACCAAAGGTGCAATTTTGGATGTGGCAGTTGATATTCGAAAAGCTTCAAAAACTTATGGTAGGTATATATCCGCTGTGATAAGCAAAGATGATTGGAACCAGATCTTTATCCCAAAGGGTTTTGCTCATGGCTTTGTTACCTTGGAGGATGACACAGAAGTGCAGTACAAAGTTTCTAATTTTTACGCCCCAAAACATGACTTTGGAGTGTGTTGGAATGATCCATTTCTTAATATCAAATGGGGTTTTGAAGAAAATGAGTTAACTCTCTCTGATAAAGATAAAATCCATCCAACCTTATCGGCTCTTGCCACACCATTTTAGGAGATTAAATTGAAACGTATCTTGGTTACCGGTGCAGGCGGTTATATTGGAACAACATTAGTACCAAAGCTAATTGACGCAGGATATGAGGTTGTAGCTGTTGACAGGTATTTCTTCGGCAATGATTTAATTGAAAATCACAAAAATCTACATATTGTGCGTGAAGATTGCAGAAAACTGTGCAGATCTATTTTTTATGGGATCGACGCAGTTATTGATTTAGTTGCAATATCAAATGACCCTTCTGGAGAATTATTTGGTAAAGTGACTTATGAAATTAATAGAGATTCACGTATTCGCACGGCTAAACTTGCAAAGTCTGCCGGTGTTAGCAGATATATTTTACCATCTTCTTGCTCTATATATGGATTTCAGCCAGAAGGTGTTATTGCGGATGAAGAGAGTGCTACAAATCCTTTAACGAATTACGCAAAAGCAAATATGGAAGCTGAGAATGGCATACTTCCGATGGCTGATGAAGCCTTTACAGTTGTGGTGCTTCGTCAGTCAACAGTTTATGGTTACAGTCCACGTATGAGATTTGATTTAGCAATTAATGGGATGACATACGGTGCATTTACAACACGTAAACTTCCGCTCATGCGGGATGGTACGCAGTGGCGACCTATGGTTCACGTCGCTGATGCAGCTGATGCACAAATGTTCATGCTCACAGCGGGCAAGGAATTGATCAACAAACAAATTTATAACGTTGGGTCTGATAAAAATAACTACAGACTTTCTGATTTAGCTGAAAAGGTTGCTCATGTTGTTGGAGAAGACATTGACATTACTTGGTATGGCGATCCTGACCACCGTAGTTATAGAGTAAGTTTTGATAAAATTGAATCCCTTGGATACCGGGCTAAGTTCATTGCTGAAGACGGTGTAAAAGAAATACTGACAAGGTTGATTTCAGGCAACCTAGAACGGACCGATAGGACAATTACACTTACTTGGTACAAGAACTTAATCGAATGGAACAAAGTGATTGATGACACAAAGCTCTATGGAGGGATATTAGAAATATGAAGGTTCTGTTACTTGGCAAAAGTGGCCAATTAGGCGGAGATTTAATGGATTACTTTTCGACCTCTGAAAACGGGAACCAATACCTATTTTATTCAAGATCTGATTTAGATATTGAAGATTTGGATAATTTAAAAGCTCACTTGCAGGACCAAGATTTTGATTTATTGATAAATTGTACTAGCGTACACAAGACTGATCAAATTGAAATAGAAGCAGCATCAGCTTTTCGAGTAAATGTACGAGCTGTCAAAGTTATGGCAGCCTGTTGTAATGCAAAGGGTTCTAAATTCATGCATATAAGTACTGATTATGTATTTGGAGCTGGGCATCATAAAGTACCCATCAACGAGAATACTCTAGCCGCTCCCTTAAATGTTTATGGCGCAAGTAAAGCGTTAGGAGAGCGGCTAGCATTAATAGAAAATCCGTCTACCTATATTTTACGTGTAGCATCGTTATTTGGCGTAAGGGGCGCTAGTGGTAAAGGAGGTAATTTTATTGAAACAATGCTTAAACTTTCAAGTGAAAATGATGAAATTAAAGTGGTCAATGATCAATTTATGAGCCCATCATTTACTGAGGACGTCGCTAAAATGATTGGAAGGCTGATTGAAAAACCTGTTTGCCCAGGCATTTACCACCTTGTAAATTCAGGCAAAGCAACTTGGTATGATTTAGCAGATTATGTTGTTAAGAAAGTTGGTAATAAATGTTCAGTGCTGCCATGTACTAGCAATGAATTTCCAACTATTGCAATGCGTCCAAACTATAGCGTTCTCGACAATTCAAAAGCCATATTGTTGCTAGGAGAAATTCCTCATTGGGAAAATGCGGTGGATAGGTATTTGAAAAAAAAAGGGCATATCTAACTCTCTCCAAACAAGCCACTGACTGACGAAAATAGATTTTAGTGGTTGAGCGTTTTAAGCATGCTAATATTGCAATAGTCCTCTAAATTAGGACAGTGTGCTAAAGTGTATTTTACACAACTGAGTGGATGCAAGATTGAAAAAGTAACTAAAGATGTCGCAGATAAACTTAGGTAGCAAAAAAATAATTGTAGATTTACTTGTTGAAGTGAGAGCTTAGTACACTTGATAATTGAATATTATTATTGGTGAGATATTCTTGCTGGTGATTAAACGAGTTGGAGAGCAAGATGTTACTGATAACCTTGAAGACTGTAATGTAATATTTGTTTGGGTAAAAAACCCCTTGCATTAAAATTAATCGTGAAACACCATTTAGAAAATTTAAAGTGATGGTAGAAATTGAGTACTCAATGACAAAAAAAATTTTGGTGGTAATTGGTACTAGGCCTGAAGCTATTAAAATGGCCCCGTTGATAAAGGTTTTGTCTAAAAACAAATCGTTTGAATTAGCAGTGTGTTCAAGTGGTCAACATGAAGAAATGCTGGACGATGTGATCAATATATTTGATTTAAATCTCGACTTTAATTTAAAAATAATGAAACCAAATCAATCACTAAATGAAACGCTAAGCAAGATTCTAGTTCAGTTGAAATTTGTTCTTACTGGCTTCCAGCCAGATTTGGTGGTTGTTCACGGAGACACTGCAACAACACTTGGTGCATCATTAGCAAGTTACTTTGAAAAAGTTCCTGTTGCGCATGTTGAAGCTGGTTTAAGGACTGATAATATTTACTCTCCATGGCCAGAGGAAGGTAACAGGAAAATTGTTGGAGCTATTGCTGATTTGCATTTTGCGCCAACTGAAACAGCAAGATTAAACTTGTTAAAGGAAAACATTTGCTCAGAAGACATTTTAGTTACAGGAAATACGGTAATTGATAGTTTAGACTTAGCTTTGGAAATAGTCAAAAGCAGTGAGCATATTACACAAAAAATTAGCAGTCATTTAAATGGTATAGATTTCAATAAGAAAATTATTTTAGTCACCTGCCACAGACGCGATAATTATGGCCCAGGTTTCAAAGAAATAGCAAAATCGTTAAAATCGTTAGTTGCTAACCATAAAAACATATCAATAGTACTACCATTACATTTAAACCCAAATGTTTCAAAAATAATGACAAGCGAATTGTCCAATATTAAAAATATTATTTTATTGGGTGCACTTGATTATTTAACATTCATCTACTTAATGCAAAAATCATATTTAATTCTTACGGATTCGGGTGGAATTCAGGAAGAAGCACCATCACTTGGTAAACCAGTCTTAGTTATGAGAGACACAACAGAACGACCGGAGGCGGTGAATAGTGGAACTGCAAAACTTATTGGCTCAAATGCAAAAAATATTATAGAAAATGTTACTGAACTTATCACAGACCCAAAATATTATAAAATGATGAGTTCGATTGTAAACCCTTATGGAGATGGAACAGCTTGTTTCAAAATAGAAGCTTCAATACTAAAATACCTATCTAAAGTGAGCAGCAAATGACTGAAAAAAAAACCTCAGTAACAATGGTAGGCTTAGGCTATATTGGTTTGCCTCTTGCAGCATTAATTTGTGACAGCGGCATAAGGGTTAAAGGGTACGATGTAAATTCAGCAGTTGTTGACAAGATTAACTTAGGCCTTTGTCCAATAAAGGAGCCTGGACTTCCTGAGAAAATTTTTGAACACTCTGCTTCAGGGCTTTTAACTGCAAACACTAATCCCAAAGTATCTGATATTTACATAATTGCAGTGCCAACCCCGGTTGATACAGAGTTCACTCCTAATCTTGGTTACTTATTGAGGGCGTGTAGGCAAATCGCCAGTCTTTTAAAATTAAATGACCTAATAATAATAGAGTCAACCTGCCCAGTAGGTACAACCGAAAAAGTATCTCACCTATTACAAACGTTACGTACAGACCTGAGATTTCCAAAACAAGATAATTCAGAATCTGATGTGAATATAGCGTATTGTCCGGAAAGAATTTTGCCGGGAAATGCATTAAATGAATTGAAAAAAAACGACAGAATTTTAGGTGGATTGACAACAAAATGTACTAAAAAAGCGAAGGCCTTTTACGAAAAAATAATTTATGGACAGTGTGTAGCAACTAATTCACGAACTGCTGAAATGGCAAAATTAGCTGAAAATAGCTTCAGAGATATTAATATTGCCTATGCAAATGAATTATCCATGGCCTGTACAGAGCTAGATGTTAATGTCTGGGAACTTATAAAATTAACCAATATGCACCCACGGGTAGACATTTTGATGCCTGGCCCAGGTGTAGGTGGGCATTGTATAGCTGTGGATCCATGGTTCCTTTACAATTCAGTTCCAAAATATTCTCAAATGATAAAGAAAGCACGAGAGGTAAATGATTTCAAACCTATTTGGGTAATTGAAAGGATTAAGAGTTTAAAAACAAAAAATCCAGAAAAGAGAATTATTTGCCTTGGGTTGACTTTTAAAGCAAACGTGGACGATGTGCGTGAAAGTCCAAGCATGCGAATTTTTGAAGAATTGAAAAAGATTTACTCAGAAAATGAAGTCGTAGGATTTGATCCGTTTCTTAAAGTGAATAAAATAAAACAAATAAACACCATTACTCTTGATTATATAGAAAATGCTAATGATATCATTCTGCTTTTAGTTGATCATAATGAGTTTCTTAAGATTTGTCCAAAATCAAAACTGTTGATAGATACAAAAGGCGTCTGGTGAAAAAATATGAATTATTTTGATTTCGTCATAACTGGAGGTAGTGGATTTATTGGATCATCAATGGTCTGGACAATTTTAAAAAAAAATCCTTCATTTCAGATACTTATAATTGATAATAATAAGCGAGGAAATAACATCAGTTTACTTCTCGATAATTTCCCAGAAAATATAGTTTATTGGAATGAGAACGTACAAGATTTGCAACCAATTTGCTACAAAGATATGACTGTTAAATACTTTATCCATTTAGCAGCGTACGCATATGTTGGAGAAGGGGAAATTGATCGTGAAATGTATATATCCGAAAATATTTTATCTCTGTCTCGTGCTATAGACATTGCGAAAATAACAAAAGCAAAGCGTTTTATATTCTCTTCAACGTGTGCAGTTTATGGCGAAAAAAACGAAACACTTACCGAAGAACTTTTACCTGTGCCAACTAGCATATACGGCATATCAAAACTTGTTTGTGAGAAGTTACTGAAACAAAGTGATATTTGGGACAGAACGACAATCTTTAGATTTTTTAACGTAGCGGGCTCACTTCGGGACGCACCAGTTGGTGAAAGGCACAATCCTGAAACACATCTTATTCCACTAATTTTCAAAAAAATAGCCACAGGCGAAGCCATGGAAATATTTGGAAATGATTATGCAACAAAAGACGGCACATGTGAAAGAGAATATGTACACGTCAAAGATATTATAAATGCACATTTCTTAGCGATAAATAAACCTACATCAAAAAGTAAAGTTTACAACCTTGGTACAAACGAACCAATTAGTAATTATGATATTTATAATAAAATAAAAGAAAAATTATGTATTGGTGGCAAGGTGCATTTTAAAAGTCGGAGAGAAGGCGATATGGCAAAATTGATATCCAGTTATACCAAAATTAAAAATGAGCTAAATTGGCGGCCTTGTCATAGCAACATTGACCTAATTTTAAATGACTATCATTACTGGTTTAAAATCAATGCACAATCTTAAAATTAGAATATTAGCTATTGGTGTCGAAGGGGCCTTAGGAAGCCATTTAATCAAGTATTTCAAGAAAAAAATATACTATAACGTACTAGTAATGATAACTACTTAAATGGTTCAAAAGAACGGCATGAATAAAAGTTGCTATAATGTTTGGAAGTAAATTTGCATACCTACCTAATAGAGTGAGAAATTACGATGACACGTATTCTAATAACAAAAAAATGAAATCTTTAAGCTGGAGAGGAAAACATTCTTTGCAAGACTCCATAAAATATGTTTAAAAATTTAGCTTATGTAGCAAGCACTCCAGTGATTAAAGGGGCCTCATCGCTATTATTAAATTTAATTTTTATACAATTATATGGTTTCAATGAGCTCGGCAAGCTAGTCCCACTCTTAACTATTAATGCAATATTAATTAACCTATTAGACCTGAAACTTGATCAGTCGATTTTATCATATGGCGCAGAAGATGTAGACCAATTATTATCATTTCAAATAAAGTTCTCACTAGTACTTGCAACATTATTAATTATACCAATCATTTTTTATGTTACGGTATTGAATTCAATAGCAAACATTTTTGTTGTAATTACTTGCATTGCTTTAATAGCGCTCTCTAGAGCTAATAATATTTTAAGAGTCAGACATGAAATAGTATTGGATTTTAAGTCACCAAGAATTTTAATTGCTATTACGGAAATGTTTTCATTAATATTAGTTGTGTTGGCTATCTATTTGATTTCACCTTTTGCAATAGTTTGCTTTCGGCCTCTGCAACAGGCAATTGAAAGGCTATCCTATTTTGCGCTAACACATGAAAAGGTAAAGACTAAGAATACTTACGATGGTCAAATTTGGAAATTTTCAACTTTAGTATATTTTACTAGCGTCATTGTTGTAATATACAGTTCTGCAACACCGATTATATTTCCGTTACTATTTCCAGCGGGAAAAGTATTTTTAGGGAAGTTATATTTCGCCCTTCAATTAGTTGGATACGTTAGTATACTTCGATCAATAATATATCAATATGCAATGCCATTACTGTTTGACAGAGGCTCCAAATCATTAATTGATGATTCAAATCCGTTCATTATTTTGTTTGGCCTTTCGTTTGGAATACTAGTTATTTCGATGTTTTACATTGATCTTCTCGAAAATGTTTACTTTATGATATTTGTTCTTGCACCTATTGGATTAATGCGATTATTAAATGTAAATAACACTATAGCATTCCATAGAAATAAAAATTCCCAAATTGATTTTTATCTTAGCATTCTTTACCTAATGGTAATTACGTTTGGATTGTATTATGTGTTTCTGGTAAATGATATGAGATTAATAATACCTGTATTGTTGGTGGGTCAGTTAACGGTTTTTACAATATCGTATTTGGTATTTTTCCAATTGAGAGATAAGTAAAATGATAAATGATCCAATTGAGTATTTAAAAAAAGTCTTTTGTCTCCACTATCCCAACTTATCATTTTACTTAATTGGATCACTCGCAAAGCGACCCGCAGATATCAAACGAGTTGGCGCCAATACATTTATTGTAAAAAACGATGTAGATTTAGTAGTTTTTTTTAATGGATCAATCACTTTGTCTGAAAAATTAAAAATCCACAATTTTATTGAAACGGTGTTCCCGGGCGTACCAATTGATCTTATTTTTTATAAAAAATCAAAGCCAGTTCCAAACACGATATTTTGGCAGGATTTCAAGTGCTTTGCGCGCAAAATATCGGGCTCAGAAATTGAATTACGCCTAAATCAATCAGAAATGATCAAAAATGAGTGGTTCACTTGTCTACGCACGCGTTTATTCACTTTATACTCTTATTTTGACTTATTAGATGAACCTGAAAAACAAGCAAAATACAACTATCAAATATCAAAGCTATTTTTATCTGGTTTGGATCTTCTTAGCTTATATTTTGATAAATACGAGAGTGATTTTGATCTGAGGTTAAGCAACGTTTCTAGCAGTTTAAGCCAAGCTGTAGAAGATGACCTTAAATTATCAATGCTCCATCTAACTGGACACAAAAAAATATGTTATGAACAAAGTCGTGTTAAACGCGCGGTTGATTTCTATTTTCTTTGCCTTGGATTAAATATTGGTAAAAATAAATCTCTTAAATGCTTCGCCGATTTAATGAAGTTTAAAGTTTTTTGGATGTTATTAAAAAATTCTTGTGGAATTAAGGCGTTTATTCGCTTAATTATAGATTTTATAGAGCTGCGGAAAGAATTGATTGCTGCTGATTTAGTAGTCGAGGCTATTAAAGCAGGAAAATCCTTAAATAAAAAAGAGAAGCGTTATTTAGCTGCAGTCCGCAAATCAAGGTATAAATTTTAATGACTGTAATTCTCTATGTCGATGCTTTAAAGAAGTCCTATCTAGATAATGGGGTTTTGCCAAATACTTTTGCGGTATTGAATGATCATGGGTTTAGCGGAACAGTAGAGCAAAGCTGGGGTTTTTGCGAAAGGTCTGAATTTTTATCTGGTGTGCAAGGTATAGAACCACAAAGTTTAGCAGCAATTTCTTATAATGGTTTTGTTCCAAATAAGGCTACATATTTTTTTCTATCGATAACAGAAAATGTTTTTTGCTTTCTGGGCAAAATAAATGTTAGAATCGAAAAAACATTACGATACAGAGTATGGAAAATATTACAAAAGGTAAAAAAAACTGATACCAAACCTTATTTCATTCCATTCCCACAAATATTTAGCGTCTGCCTGACTGAAGATAGATACGATAATGACCACTATTTACAGCTCAACTCACAAATCAACAAAACTAATTTTGATTTTGATTTTGAATTTTTTACAAATCTCAAAATGCAGACTGACGTATCTGATATAACTAAACTTAACAAATTGAAAGCAAAAGAGCATAATAAAAACGTTATATTATTAGTCTACCTCTCAACTATGGATACCTTGGGTCACTCAAACGGAAGTGACTTTGAAAACATTAAATTGGGGGCGCTGGAATTTGATATTGAACTATCGCAGTATTTGAAGAAGCTATTCTTTGAAAGAGAGGAAGTTTTAATCGTTGGTGATCATGGCATGCATCAAGTTGTCCAAGATGTAAATATTATTAAATTGATTAGTAGAAATAATCTTTTTAAGCTTTGGTTTAAAGAAAATGTGATTTTCCATTTTATCGACTCAACTATGTTACGTCTCTGGTGTGCTCGGGATGTTGAAGTTGATTTTATGAGAAAAGAGGCTTTAGCTTTTGACGTATTCGAAGCAATTGAAGAACATTGGGAAAATGGGCTTAAATTAGTTGTATGCAAATGCAAGGAGGGTATTAAACTCACACCAGATTTTTTTAATGGTAATAATACTATTAAAGGAATGCATGGGTATAATCCAAAGCTTTTTGATGCGTTGGGTTTTTATTGGTCCAACAAAAAAATAGAATGTAATAATGGAGCAATCAAGTTGGGCGAATTATTAAGTAAATTTTTATGATAAATATATTATTCACTTATTCTTTAATGAACCTTTATTTTATAAAGCAATTTGGATTTCCAAGTTTTTTAGATGAAATACTATTGATTATTTTACTTATTTTGGGTCTGAGAAAGACAATAATACGTAAACCTCATAAGATACTTCTCTTACTAATATTTGTTATTCTGATATTGTTAGGTGTATTACAGTCTGTGTCCTTCTACCCGGCTTTTAGGGGAACATTGGATTATTTTCTGCCTTTGTTTTGGGTTTTAGCAATCAGTCTGCATTTTAATAATAATTATACAAAATTTTATACGCTCATAGATAACTTTGCTTATTTAACATTTATAGCAGTAATAATTGGTCTTTTTGTGCCATCTTTGGGTACAGCAATAACATATTATTCTATAGATGGTCCACCATCCACTAGGGTTGGGGGGTTTTTTTATAACCCAAATACACTTGGCTATTTTCTAGTTTTTTTTGTAAACATCGCTGTCTTTCGTTATTTAAAGGATGAGATTAATGTAAAAAAATTATCAGTCCATATAGCTTTGTCTTTACTTTTAATACTATTAACCTCTTCCAGATCTAGTTTTGTTTTATATTTTATTTCGGTGTCAATGATATATGTTTTTTCTTTTGAATTTAAATTAAAACGATCGTCTATTAAAAAACTTGTATTTATGGCATTTAGCCTCATTCTCGCATTTTATTTAACATATTACTTGGTCTCAAACTTTTCCGAAAACTCTTTATTGAGTAGGATGCGATCCGTAGAGCGAATTTTAGCTGCAAGCGGGCGATTTAATATATGGACAGAATTACTTAATTTACATTCGTTCTACCCATATACAACAACTTTTTTCAATGGGATTGGCGTTGGAACTTTAAGTAGATCTGGTTCTGAATACGTCGTAGTAGATTCATCACATTTTAAATTTCTGTTAGAATTAGGTTTGATTAAATATGTATTACTGCTGTTTATTGCAGGCTTTATAATAATGATAAATGCATGGGCTATGTCAAAAATCGATAAGGCGCTAACATACTCTCTGTCCTTATCCATGTTATCCATGATGGTAGTCTCTGAATTTTATATTCTAGCACCATTAAGCTCAATTTATCTTTTCTTAATATTTAGAGGCGCTAGTGATTATTAATTGGTATATAATAGATTTTCATTCACACCATGAGATAGAAGAATTTCTAAAACATCTTGATTTTTTCTTTTCAAAAAAAGATGATACAACTATTCATATTTGTATTTATAATGTCTGGGATGACAAAAAAATTTCCATAGATCATCCAAAAATATATAAAAATATCAAAGTGAAAAATTTTAGCGGTCCAAACCTTGGTTATTTTGGGTCATTCTTTTATATGAAATCATTGGAAGAAACTTCTGATCACGCCTCAATATCAGTATTTTCCAATACTGATATTGAATTAGAAAAATTTGACATTTTTAGGATATTAAATGAGAATTCTTCGGAGTTTTTATTGGCACCAAATATACTTAACTCTAGTGGTTTAGATCTGAATCCTCATTTCAAAATATCTCCTTCAAAAGCAAAGTTAATATTTTATGCCTATGTTTTTAGTTTGCAAATTACTGCGATTATGTACCGATTTTTGGCTTTTTGCTACCGTACTTTTGCACCATATATAAAAGATTTCTTAATACCATCAATTCGTAAAAAAGGCTTAAAAGTACCTTTGCAGTCTTCAAAGAAAATATACGGTTTACAAGGCTCATTTATTTTATTCAAAGGAGATGATAAGAAATTATTGAAGTTGCTTGCTTACCCTTTATTTCTTTTCAACGATGAATTGTTTCTTGCCAAAACTGCCAACGATCTTGGTATTCCCACACTTCACTCGGATGCAGTGATAGTTAGGCACGAAGGAGGTATGACTACGGGGAAAGTATTATTTAGATCAAAAGATATCTTCCAGTGGTTCAAGGATGCTACTTCAAATGGTCCTAATATATCAAAATGATCTACGTTGTCACTTTTTCTAAAGAAGTTACGCAAGGGGGTGGTAAAGCCGTTTTAGATTATTTATGGTCAATAAATTGTGCTGGAAAAGGCGATAAATTAACACTGTTGAGTTTAACTGGTGAAACTAATTTAAGTGATATTGCCAAATCACATGGCTTTGAAGTAATATGCCTTAATTTATATTTTTCTCCCAATTTTTTTAAAAACCTTCTTCAGTTTTTGAAATTATGTATAAGAGATGGAGTAGTTTTTATTTCAAATGATGAACGTTCCACATTTTTTTGTTCTATTGGTTATATTTTGGGGTGCATCCATGTTGTAGTTTTGCACAGAGTTCTGACGGATATTCCTTTATGGAAAAATCCATTGAAAAATGCCCTTTTTATTAAAATTGAAAACTTAGTACTAAGAAAATTTACTACTAGGGTTGTTGCAATATCTGAACATATGAAAAACAATATAATAAAAAGAAATGTGAATGAGAAAAAGATTGATATTGTTTACCACAAGTTTAACAAAGATTTTAAGTTCATAAAACAATTTGCGGTTATAGATTTTGATAGGATTAAGTTATTGTATGTTGGACGACTACAAGAAGAAAAAGGCATTCAGAATTTAGTCAAAATGTTTGGAACCCTCCCTTTGCAAAGAAATATGTCTTTAACGGTGATTGGTGATGGTTCATTAAGAGGAGAATTGAATAACGAGTCCAACCATAATGTTAGTTATTTGGGGCATTTGAAGATAACGGATGAAATATATCAATCGTATGATGTAGTAGTTATTCCGTCAAAAACCGAAGCGTTTTGCTTTGTTGCCTTAGAGGCCATTCAAAATGGTCGTTTCGTGATTTATCGCGACATCCCCGCTTTGAAGGAAATATTGGTTCAATACCCCTATTCCGTCAGTTTTAGAAATGACGAAGAACTTAAACAGCTGTTTTTCAAACTATCAAAAAGTATCAATATTTTTAATCGCGAGTTTGACTCAGGTGTAACCCTGAATTCTCTTTCGAGGTATTCTAACAAACAGCAATCAATTAATTGGAATAAGGTTTTAAATCAATGCTAGCTTCACTCGTAATCTGTTTTTATAATGAAGAGGAAAATATTGGAGCTTCTTTCCATAGTATAATTGATGCGATGAAAATTCACAAATCAAATAGAGAAATGGAATTTGAGGTCATTTATGTCAATGATGGTTCCTCAGATAAAAGTTTGAAAATACTGAAAGACGCGATCAGTGCTGTTCCTGAATTCGAAAAAAGCGTGCGAATACTCGATATTAAACATTTGGGGCTTTCTGGCGCACGAAATGCAGGAGTAAAAGCATCGCATGGTGAATATGTTTTTTTCTGTGATTGTGATGCCTTAATTGATAAGCAATACTTTAATAATTTAAACTTCTATTTGAAAAAAGTAGATTGTGGGGAAGTTTTCTCTGGGAAAATAGAAAATTATCCAAATTTAAACTTATTTAGTGATTTTATACACAAAGCACATTATTTAGCATCGATGAATTTAAATTCTCATCCTTTAGTTGGAACTAATATGGGATTTAAAAAGTCATTATTAATCGAATACAAATTCGATGAAAAATACAAGAGCCGTGGTGATGACACTTATATATCCGAGATTCTTGATATAGAGACGCGTGAATTCGAATTTTGCAATAACATTATTGTATATAACAAGCATCCAGAGACTATATTGTGTTGGTTGAGGGAAAGATTTTATAACGGACAATTGAGATTTCAACTAGATAAAAATTTTAAAAAAATAAACTACAAGAAAATATTCTATTTACTTATTTTACTATTAATGGTTCTAACTGTTGGCATTAGTGCCATTCTTTCCATTTGTGGTATACTACTTTTATTGGTTCTTCGAGTGGTTTCTGTGCGAAAATACTTTATCCAAGGTTACGTCCTCTCAACCAATTATCCATTGCGATTTAAACTAATTCCTTTACTTGGTTTTATTATTCATGAATTAGGTTATGCTACGCAGCTTGCAAGTTTTAAAAATGGATAAATTGATTTGCAATGGTAGGGTGCTCTATAATGACTATGATGAATTTTGGTTTATCTCCGATCTGAAGCTTTACAGACAGGACAAGCGAAAATCAACCTGTTCTCTATGTTTTGATTTTTCAAAAATTTTGAGTAATATTTTTAAAGTTGAGCTTGTACAGAGGTTGTTGCGGCGACATCCAGATCATTTTATAAAGTTTAAAAATAACTATATAATATTTGGATATGGATATATTTGGACACTCTCATCGCTCGACTTTACTCTTATATCGATAGAAAAGTATTATGGATCGCGACCTTTAAATGTGGCAAACGACGAAAATATAATTGTTTATGGTGCCTACTTTAGTAATCTGGAAAGGTACCCGGTTCCGCTATTCCAGTCTTTCGATGGCATTACATGGAGTATTCTATGCCATACCTCAGGTATTAGGCATTTTCATTCGGTAAAACTTATTGGAGATGGGCGCCTGCTATGCACTACCGGTGACGAAAATCATGAAAATAAACTTTTGTTAATTGACTTGGCATCAAAGAAAAAAACAGAATTGTTAATTGGTGGTCAGAAAAACAGGTTTATTTGTATGGAAGGTGATATACAAAGAGGGTTTTACTTGTTTATGGATACTCCACTTGAAGAGAATAGTGTTTTTCATTTCGACATTAACACTTGTCAAAAAACTGAAATTGGTCGTGTCTCAAGTTCAGTTTTTCACTCTGTAGAAGCGAACAACAGTATATATTTTTCTACTGCGGTAGAGCCATCTCAAATAAATAGAACAAATAAATCTAAAATATACCAAATTGAAAAAAATGAGATTAAATTTATTTCAGAATTCAAAAAAGACCTTTGGAGTATGAAGTACTTTCAATATGGCCAAATTAAATTTTCAAGAAATAAGTCAAGCAAGCTTGAGGTTATGTATACACCTTTTGCTACTAAAAAAACGGGGATGACTTATAAGCTGAGTAAAGGGGACTTAAATGGCCAATAATATGAAATCAATCTATGATGGCATTACTGAAGAAATTCATTCTTTACAGTTGTCTAAGGAAGAAAGAGAATTTTTCTCAGAATATTACTCTAACGCTGGATTAATAAATAAAAGTTCTCGACAGTACTTTTATGACCATTATGCCTCAAGTTTCGAACACTTCATGAATAACCTCACTGACTTACAAAAGACGACTAAGAACCCCACTGTTTTGGATCTTGGGTGCGGTGTTGGTACGCAATCAATAATTCTGGCGAAGGCTGGTTTTAAAGTAATATCTGTGGATATGTGTTCAAAGAGTTTGAGCATATTACGTAATCGATTGGAACATTTAGATGATAGCACAAAAAAGAATATAAATATAATAAACTGTAATGCTTTTGAATTGAACATTCATATAGCACAGGGAACTGTTGACGCTGTTTGGTCTATGTTTGCTTTTAATATGATGCTTCCAACTATAGATTTACTTCAAGAATTAGACCAAACATTAAATAACATAGCATTAGTTTGTATTTTAGATGGCAACCAAAATCACATTATCCCGAGATTAAGTATTGCAAAAAAAAGATCAGGCGTATGTGCTCCAAATATCTTAGCAGAGCACTTGGCTGATTTGAATTTTTCTCAGAGCCAAATCAAGGGTGTCATGGCTATACCTAAAATACTCTACCAAATTCCTGGTGCAAAAATGATGAATTTGTTTTTTAGAAATTTCTCCCTAACAAGTTTTTCTTACATGCTCACTGCAAGGCGACATAAGTAAATATACCAATCTCTCCAAGAAAAAAGTATTGATAATAGTGATCTTAAGAAAAATAAAAGTTATAAAAAATTATACATCTAGAAATTAGTATATTGCACTTTTGTGAACTGGCTAAGTTTTTGTGATCAATAAAATTGTCTTTACATTCGGCTTAATTTATTAATGTCATAAGGAAATAGAAAATGTTATGGAAATCTACTTTTGATAAGTTTTTATTCAACACGTTATTAAATCTTGGAATAACCAATTTAGTTCGAGTGGCACTATACAAAGTTTTATTAAAATTAAGGCTTCATAAATCAGTATTTATCAGGAGTTCTTTTTTTAAGGGCCCTTTTTTTATACAAGTTGATGGGAAGATTGTAGATGGTTTACATCCATCACAAAAATGGGAAAATAATGCAGTTTTGTTTTCTGTTCATAATTTTAAACTGCAAAACGAATTTCCATCTTGGCATGCAAATTCGTTTAAGCCTGAGATTGTACTAGATAAATCAAAACCGTGGTTCAGGTATTCCGATTTTAATACTCAAAGTGGAGATATCAAAATCTTCTGGGAACTTTCCAGGATGGAATGGCTACTTCCCATGGCACAACGCGCTTTTTTATCAAAAAAAACAAAAATTTCTAAAATAAATGATTGGTTATCAGATTGGTGTGAAAGCAACCCCCCTTATTATGGGGTAAATTGGAAATGTGGCCAAGAAGCATCAATTCGTGTGATGAATGTTGCAACGGCAACCATATTACTGCGCACTGATACTATAATATCAGCCGCCCTAAGCCAGTTTATCAAAGTGCATTTATACCGAATAGAGCCAACTCTAGGTTATGCTATTGGCCAGGCGAATAATCATGGGACTTCGGAAGCAGCTGCCCTTTTCATTGGCGGATCTTTAATCGGTGGAAAGGATGGGTTGAGATGGGCTAATTTGGGTCGAAAGATTCTAGAAAATCGAGCGGCTACGCTATTTA